>Ga0081455_10000073_pt1 | contig 107386 bp, 102 predicted proteins | sample TabmetS3T2R1_FD_70207 | JGI IMG/M metagenome (GOLD analysis project Ga0081455, IMG submission 70207) | Tabebuia heterophylla rhizosphere microbial communities from the University of Puerto Rico - S3T2R1 | ecosystem: Host-associated > Plants > Roots > Rhizosphere ... | reverse complement strand
AGCCCTGCTGCCCGAGGGAGCGCGTGACTTCCTCGACATTATCGAGATCCTGAATTTTCTCTGCCGCAACGAAACTCCATTGTGAATAAGGCGATAGGCGCGGCATCTTTCGGCCAGTCACGTCCGTTGAATAGGCGAACGTATCGCGGCTGCTTTCATCTCGAAAAAGATAAACGAGCATGGCGCGCACCCCCTTGATTCGCCCAGTGTGTGTCGGGCTATCCCGCGTTCGCCCGCGCGCTCGTCGTGTAACGAAACGCCCGACGTAGGAGATCGCAAGCTCGACGAACTTTTAGGGCGCTGCCGCGCGGGCTGCACGTGGCATTTTCGTACGGTGTCGTACGTTCCCACCGCAGCGTTGAGAACAACATGCACACACACCGATGTTTTCGTTCTGTGCCACCGGATTTGCCGCAAGGGGACTGTCGTGAGTGCGCCATGTCTTATACGGAAAGTCCCTTGCCTCTACGCCGCTTCAGTCCATGCATTATGGCGCGCTGACAGTCTTTCCCGAGCTATCGGTAAGGCCTTCGTGCTTAGCCTTGCATCGGCTGCAGTTGTTCGCGAGGCCGGCCCTCATGCGACAACGATGGCCCAGGACTCGGTGGCTGCTCCATAGCCGCTGCGGCCTTCGAGCCCCTGTACCAATAACACCGGCAGACCACCGCAAATGGCTTATCGATGCTGAGGGTTGGCACGCTCATGTGCAGTCGGTCTGATGCACGTGGATAAGCTAAGCCGTGACGCCGAGGCTGGCGTTGCCAAGCATGCCGCCCACAGGGCAACGCTCGAAAAGAGCGCTTGCCTCGCAAACGTCATGGTGTTTCACGCGAGCCGCGCAACTTGGAAGAAGGAGTGTGTCCTTTGATGCAGCAACGCGTATTCTGGTGCGGGAGGTAGTGTACATCGAGCGTAGGAGGGACGTCGCGTTGGGTCGCCATGTCAAGTTGCAGAAGGCTGATCGGATGGGTCGTCTACCGCATGAGCTTCAAAATTGCGCGCAGCACCTTTGCACCGGGCGCGTCGTTTCCTTTTTGCTGGCGCGCCCTCCCAATCCGTCCTCGCCAAAGGAAAGATCCGCACGAACATTAGGATATTGGTGCGATGGGCGATCATCGCCTGCAGGGTGTCGTTGAGGATCCCGAGGAGTACGATGGCGTTTTCGCGGTGCCGAAACGGCGTCCGCTCGGAAATAACCGCCTTCTGCCTCTCGATGAGTTCGCGTGCATCCGCGATCTTACGGTTGATCCGCGCAAGATCTCTGTACCAAGCCTGCAGTACCATTGCCGACCCCCGTTCCTCGGCTGTAGCCGATCATATTGGGGCCGAATTCGTACGGACTATCGGTATTAACCCTTATTGCGGTTCACGCGCCCATTTCAAGGCTTTGCCCCCGCTACGCGCACTCCGCGCGGACCCACCGTAGAGCGTCCCGGTCGCGACTCCTAAACGAATGCCGGTCCGATTTCCTCGATCCTGCGTGGGGCGACAATGCCGTTGGGCGAACGGCTTTCGGCGTCAGCAGAGCGCAACGTTGGTCCTCGACCCGACGCACAGCAAAGAGGGTCCGAGTGACACCAATAACCAATGCCCGCCGCCGGGTTAAAGCCACGCTGAAAACGGCCGATCCGAATATGCTCGATAACCGTTTCGCGGGCCCACGATCTCGCGGCCATCGGCACGGCGGCATGGCAGCGGATCGTCGCCGCAAGCGAAACCCGCCTGTTATGCGTCGGCGTTCTAAAAGTCACCGCGCTAATCGCACGCAATCGTCACGATGGCGCTTTAGCAAAGATATTGGGCGCGACTTGAGAACATCTTTCGAGTCATCAAATGGGCATCAAAGCGGGCGTGCGGTTGGCAAGCCTGGGCGGGCCTCCCGGCCGCTAAGGCGTTCCATCCTCCGCCGCCGTTTGGCCCTTGCGACGCAAGAACGGCTGCATGCCCTGCCGCGCAAGCGCGTCGGCTTGCTCGTTTTCCGCGTGCCCCGCGTGGCCTTTTAACCAATGCCAGGTCACCTCGTGCAGGGAACGGGCCTGATCGAGGCGCTGCCATAGCTCGACGTTTTTGACGGGCTTTTTGTCAGCGGTTTTCCAGCCGCGCAGCTTCCAGCCGTCTATCCAGGCGCTGATTCCATTCCGCACGTATTCCGAGTCGGTGAAAAGGTCGACTCGCGAGGGTCGCTTCAGCGCCTCGAGCGCGGCGATCGCCGCCATCAGCTCCATGCGGTTATTGGTCGTCAGCGGTTCGCCGCCGAAGATCTCTTTGCGATGCTTGCCAGACACCAAAACCGCACCCCATCCGCCTGGGCCCGGGTTGCCGGAACAGGCGCCGTCGGTGTGGATCAGCACGACCGGTTTGGCCCCTGCCATCATCCCAATCCATATTCGCTGGCCGAAGCGATGGTGCGATGAAATTTCAATCGACGCAGGTACTCGAGGGGGTCTTTGCGTTTGACGAGCGCTTCCTCTGAGGTATGCAGCCAGTCGTGCGCCCGCGTGAGCAGGAAGCGTAGCGCGGCAGCGCGCGCCAACAGCGGCAGCGCCTGGCGTTCCTCCGGTTGGATGCTGCGTACGGCCTGATATCCCCTAAGCAAGGCCTGCCCCTTGGTCATGTTGAAGGAATGATCGCTCTCAAAACACCAGGCGTTGAGCGCGATGGCAACGTCGTAGATCAAGGCGTCGTTGCAGGCGAAGTAAAAATCAATGAGACCGGAGAGTTGATCCCTGAGAAAGAACACATTGTCGGGGAAGAGATCGGCATGGATGACGCCCTGGACCAGGTCGGCCGGCCAATGGCCGGCGAGGTGCTCGAGCTCCCGCTCGATGGTGGCGCCCAGCCCGGGCGCGATCTCATCGGCATGGTCTTTGAAGCGGGCGTAGACAGGGTACCAGCCCGGGAGGCCGAGCGCATTTGCTCGCCGCAGGGAGAAATTCTGCCCGGCAAGGTGCATGCGCGCCATGGCCTGACCGACGGCGGCGCAGTGCACGACCCGCGGCCGGCGGATCCACACACCCTCCAGAAAGGTGACCAAAGCGGCGGGCCGGCCGGCAAGCTGGCGCAGGCTTTGCCCCTGAGCATCGCGAACCGGCGTCGGGCAGTGAATGCCCTTCGTGGCAAGATGCTCCATTAAACCCAGAAAAAACGGCAAATCCTCAGGTGCCACGCGCTTTTCGTAAAGCGTGAGGAAAAAGGGGCCGGTCTCTGTGTGCACGAGGTAGTTGGTGTTCTCCACGCCTTCGGCGATGCCTTTGAAGGACAGGAGCGCACCGACCCGGTAGTTGGCGATGAAACTGGCGAGTTCTTCGTCGGAGACTTCGGTGTAGACAGCCATTCCCCCTGGCCTTGTTCCCAGTTAGGGCGCGCTTGCGCCACGCAACTCGCGCGGAATGCTGAAACCGATGTGTTCCTCGCGCGTCACCACGTCTTCCAAACGGACGTCGAAATGAGCGCGGAAGGCATCGACGACTTGGCTGACCAGCCATTCGGGCGCGGACGCACCAGCGGTCACGCCGAGGGTACGCACGCCCGCAAAATCGTCCCAAGCCAGGTCGCTCAGCGCGGTGAGAAGCCGCGTCCGGGCGCAACCCGCGCGTCGCGCAACCTCGACCAGCCGCTGGGAGTTGGAGCTGTTGGGTGAGCCGATGACCAACACGGCATCGCAACGAGGCGCGATGGCCTTGACGGCCGCCTGGCGGTTGGTGGTGGCATAACAGATGTCTTCCTTGCGCGGACCGACAATAGCCGGAAAACGCTCGCGCAGGAGCGCCACGATGGCCGCCGTGTCGTCGACCGAAAGGGTCGTTTGCGTGACGTAGGCGAGCCGGCCCGGGTCGCGCGGCCGGAAGCGACGAGCGTCCTCAACGGTTTCGATCAGGGTTGCGGCCCCGGCGGGCAACTGGCCCAGCGTTCCCAGCACTTCCGGATGACCGGCATGGCCAATCAGCGCGATCTCCAAACCTTTGGCGTGATGGGCGCGGGCCTCCACGTGCACTTTGGAGACGAGGGGACAGATCGCATCGATGAAGAACAGTTGGCGCGCCTTGGCCGCGGCGGGAACGGTTTGGGGTACGCCATGTGCCGAAAAGATCACAGGTTGTTGCGTTTCCGGAATCTCGTCGAGCTCCTCCACAAAAACGGCGCCTTTCGCCTTGAGATCGTCGACCACGTGGCGATTGTGGACAATCTCGTGGCGCACGTAGACCGGCGCTCCGAATTTCTGCAACGCCAGTTCGACGATCCGAATGGCGCGATCAACGCCGGCGCAGAAGCCGCGCGGTGCCGCCAGCAGGATGGTCAAAGGTGGCAGCGCCCGCCGTTCGGGGCTGTCATGGGTCATGGATTAAGGACGTTGCCTGTGTTTGCGTTTGAATACGTACGCCCTGCGCTTGGCCCTCGGTTCGCCCGAATGATAGACTTCGAATCACCGGACAAGGGCCCGACGTGCATCGGAGCCATTATGGGGTGGGATTGCCGGTCCGCAAGGGGCCTGGCACGCGTTCGGACAGGGGCGTCGTGACGCAATCGGCATTGGCAGCATTGGCTGGGCTCGCCCGTGGCGCCGCGGCAGCCGTGTTTTTGATGCTAGCGGGCGGCCTTGTTGCGGGCTGCGGTATGTCCTCGCTCACCTCCGGGATCGGCGGGGGATGGTTCGGCGGCCAGAACAAAACCGCCGCCGACGTCGGCTCGATCAACGAGGATCAACTCTTGGCTGCGGCAAAGACCGACGGCGCGGGCTCGGGCGCGGGCTTTGACGTGGCCCACGGCTGCCCACGCTTCCAGGTCTGGTCGCGCGAGGGCTATGTGACGATCTATGAGCAAGGCCGGGTGGGAGACGGCCTTGCCGTCATGCATCGCGGCGAGATCACCAAAACGGCGCGCGAATGCCAGATTGAGCCCGGCCGGGTCAGTGTCAAGGTCGGCTTCTCCGGGCGGGTGCTGCTGGGCCCGAAGGGCAAAACTGGCAACGTCTCCTTGCCCTTGACCGTGTTCGTCAGCGATGCCAAGCGCGAGAAGGTCTTAACCGACAAGGTCAAGATCGACGTCGCCGTTACCCTCGACAAGCCAATCGGCTACTTCTCGGTGGTGCGCACGGTAAGCTTCAACGTTCCCGAGGGCTCCCGGCCGGCCGAGTACGAAGTCTACGTTGCGTTTGACCGCAACACCCCCGGCGCCGGCTGAGCGCGGCAAAACCCCGCTTGCGGCAAAGCCTGCAGATCCCCGGCCTGCGCTGTGCCCCACAGCACAGCGGCCCACGTCCGTTGCGGCTAGCCTTGCCCCATTGCTCACAGGCTCAGGCTCCGCGCCCCATGTCCCCTTTCGCCAAAGCGCTCCTCGTCGCCCTATTGGCTTCAGCGCTGGTCGTTGCCGTCGCCTTTTCGCTGCGGCCACGCCACACCGTCGTCATCACGCTTGCGCCCGACTAGCCCGCGCCGCGGCGCAAGCACGGCTGCGCTGCCCGCGTTGACTCCTTTCCGCACGCGCGTATCATTCGCAACAGCCAATCGACGCCTGCGGAAGAGACCCTGCCCGTGCCCAGAAGGCGCGGATGGGGCGCCGAAGGAGCAACCGCCCCGGAACCTCTCAGGCAAAAGGACCGCAGGTTGATGGCGCTCTGGAAAGCAGTCGACCGTCCGGTCGGCTCACCGAAGGGGTAAGGCGGCTAGACGCCGGAATCTCTCAGGTCCCGTGACAGAGGGGGCTTTAATTCGCGCGGGGATCCGCGCGAAGGCCAAGCCCTTGGGACCCGAGCGAGCATGAGCGCGTATTCCACCGCCAACGAGCCGCCAAAGCATACTCCGTTGCATCGACTCAACCTCGATCTCGGCGCCAAGATGGTGCCGTTCGCCGGCTATGAGATGCCGGTGCATTACCGCCTCGGCATTCTCAAGGAGCACCTGCACACGCGCGCCAAGGCGGGCCTGTTCGACGTATCGCACATGGGCCAGGCCATCCTCGTTGGTCCCGATCACACGACGACGGCGTTGGCGCTGGAGAAGCTCGTCCCCGCCGACGTTCTCAACTTGGCGCCGGGCCAGCAACGCTACTCGCAGCTTCTCAACGAAGACGGCGGCATCATCGATGATTTGATGTTGACGCGACCTGCGTCCCCGGCAGAGGTCGGGCGCCTCATGCTGGTGGTCAATGCCGCACGCAAAGAGGTCGACTACAACCATATCAGCGAGCGCTTGCCCGCAAGCGTCAGGCTTGAGCCCCTGCCAGAACGCGCGCTCGTCGCCTTGCAGGGTCCCAGCGCCGGTCAGGTGATGCTTGAGCTGTCACCGGCGGCGCATGCCCTCGCCTTTATGACGGGCGCCACCGTTCGTCTCGGCGGCATCGATTGCCACGTTTCCCGCTCAGGCTACACCGGGGAAGACGGTTTCGAGATTTCCGTTCCCGCCGCGCGTGTCAATGAACTCGCCCGGCTATTGCTCGCGCAAGATGGTGTGGAGCCGATCGGTCTTGGGGCGCGTGATTCCTTAAGGTTGGAGGCGGGCCTTTGCCTTTACGGCCACGACATCGATGAAGCGACGAGCCCCGTCGAGGCCGGCCTCGCCTGGTCGATCCAAAAGCGCCGCCGTGCCGAAGGCGGCTTTCCGGGCGCGCGACGCATTGGCGAGGAATTGGCGCACGGAGCGAAGCGGCGACGGGTCGGCATCAGGCCCGACGGGCGCGCCCCAGCGCGCGAGGGTACCGAAATATTGGCGTTGTTGGGCGAACGGCTGGGCACCATCACCTCGGGCGGTTTCGGTCCCAGCGTGAACGGGCCGATCGCCATGGGCTATGTGCCTCACGGCCGCGCGCTCGCGGGAACGCCGGTCAACCTGATGGTGCGCGGCAAGGCGCTCGGCGCCAGCGTGACGGGCCTGCCGTTCGTGCCCCACCGCTACGCGCGCTAAAGCCATTCCAAGAGCGAGGAAACACGCACATGGCAGTCGAGCGCTACACCAAGGATCACGAGTGGATCCGCGTCGAGGACGGCATTGGCACCGTCGGCATCACCGAGCACGCCCAGGAGCAGTTAGGCGATATCGTATTTGTGGAGGTGCCCGAGCCCGGTCGACAGGCCAAGCAGGGCGATGCCGTGGCCGTAGTGGAAAGCGTCAAGGCCGCCAGCGATGTGTTTGCCCCCGTTTCCGGCGAGGTGGTCGAGGCCAACGCCGATATCGCTACCCAGCCGGCGCTCGTCAATGAGGATGCGCAAGGCAAGGCTTGGTTCTTCAAGATCAAAATCAGCAATCCCGCGGAGCTCGACGGACTAATGGACAAGGCCGCCTACCAGGAGTTCGTCAAGGAAACGTCTTGAGCAAGAGGAGCACCCCAAGCGTGGCCCACGAATATAAAGCTAGCATTGCCTGGAAGCGCGGCCCCGGCGAGGCGTTCACCGACCTGAAGTTCAGCCGTGCCCACCAATGGTCGTTTGATGGCGGCGTTACGGTGCCGGCATCCGCATCGCCCTTGTCGGTGCGCGTTCCCTACGCGCGCGCTGAGGCCGTCGACCCGGAAGAGGCGCTCGTTGCCGCCCTCTCGAGCTGCCACATGCTGACGTTTCTCTATCTCGCGGCCAAGCGCGGCTTAGTCGTGAATTCTTACGAAGACGAAGCCGTCGGCGTCATGACCAAGAACGCGCGCGGCAAGCTGTTCGTCTCGAAGGCCACCCTCAGGCCGCGCATCGCCTTCGCCGATGCGCATGTGCCCGACCCCGCGCAACTCGGCGAGCTGCATCACGCGGCGCACGAGGAATGTTACATCGCCAACTCGGTGCTGACTGAGGTCGTTGTCGAGCCGGTTTTGCACCCATAGCTGAGATCTTGAACGATGCGTTATCTGCCGCTCACCGATGCCGATCGCAAGGCCATGCTGGGCAAGATCGGTGTCAGCGATATCGATGCCTTGTTTGCCGCGGTGCCGAAGGACAAGCTGCTGACAGGTCTGCTCGACCTGCCGAAGGGGAAGAGTGAACTCGAGGTCGAGCGCGTCATGGGACGCCTCGCCGCGCTGAACACGCCAGCGGGGTCTGTGCCCTTCTTTGTCGGGGCGGGTGCCTACAAACATCACGTACCGGCCAGCGTCGATCACCTCATTCAGCGCTCCGAGTTCCTCACCTCCTACACGCCCTATCAGCCGGAGATCGCCCAGGGCACGCTGCAGTATTTGTTCGAATTCCAGACCCAGGTCGGCTTGCTCACGCGCATGGAGGTGGCCAATGCTTCCATGTACGACGGCTCGACGGCGGCCGCCGAAGCGGTGCTGATGGCGCATCGGCTGAGCAAGCGCCGGCGCGCCGTGCTGGCCGGCAACCTGCATCCGCATTACCGGGAGACCATCCAGACCGTGTCGCGCATGGCAGGTGATGAGGTCATTGCCGCCCCGCCCGCACCCGCCGGCAGCGAGGACCTGGCCCGGCTCATCGACGATGGGGTTTCCTGCGTCGTGGTGCAGACGCCCGATTTCTATGGTCACCTGCACGATTTAAGTACGCTTGCCGAGCGCGCGCACGCGGTCGGTGCGCTGTTGATCGCCGTGTTCACGGAGGTCGTCTCGCTGGGCGCGGTCGAGCCGCCCGGGACGATGGGCGCCGACATCGTGGTGGGCGAGGGCCAATCGATCGGGAACGCGCTGTCGTTCGGCGGACCCTACGTTGGCTTGTTCGCGACCCGGCAGAAATATGTGCGCCAGATGCCCGGCCGCCTGTGTGGCGAGACCGTGGACAAAGACGGGCGGCGCGGATTTGTATTGACGCTCTCGACGCGTGAGCAGCACATTCGCCGCGAAAAAGCGACCTCGAATATCTGCACCAACTCAGGCCTGTGCGTGCTGGCCTTCACCATCCACATGTCGCTGCTGGGCGAGGTCGGGCTGCAGCGGCTTGCCCGCGTCAATCACGCCAATGCCGTTGCGCTCGCCGAGCTCTTGCGCAAGGTGCCCGGAGTTGAGCTGCTGAATGAGACCTTTTTCAACGAGTTCACGATCCGCGTGCCGGGCACGGCGGCGGACATTGTCGAAAAATTGGCTGGCAAGGGTGTGCTCGGCGGCATGCCAGTTTCACGCCTTGAGCCGGATCGACCGGAGCTCGCGGACCTGATCCTCGTCGCCTCGACCGAGGTGAACACGCACGAAGATCGCGCCGCCTACGCCCAGGCGCTGCAGGAGGTGCTGGCATGCTGAACCGTCAAGGCCGGCCGACGGCGCCGGCAGAGAGCGTCGCGAGTGCGCCCGACACCTTCAGCGGCAACCGTGGTCTGGCCATCGAGGAAGGCTTGATCTTCGAAATTGGCCGCGCCGAGACGACCGGCGTGGACATCGAGGAGCCGCCCGCCTTTGCAGCCCGGCTCGGTACGCTGGCCAGGCGCGAGCCATTAGGACTGCCAGGCCTGAGCGAGCCGGAAACTATGCGGCATTACGTGCGCCTCAGCCAAAAGAACTACGGCATCGACACCGGGCTGTTTCCGCTTGGCTCCTGCACAATGAAGCACAACCCGCGCCTCAATGAACGCATGGCGCGCTTGCCGGGCTTTGCGGACATTCATCCGCTGCAGCCGCTGTCCACGGTGCCGGGTGCAATCGTCCTTATCGCCGAACTCGCACGCTGGCTGCGCGAGCTCACCGGGATGGCGGCCGTCGCCATGACGCCCAAAGCCGGCGCCCACGGTGAATTGTGCGGCATGATGGCGATCAAAGCGGCGCTCGAGGCGCGCGGCGAGCAACGTTGCGTAGTGCTGGTACCCGAATCGGCGCACGGTACCAATCCAGCCACGGCGGCCTTGCTTGGCTATCGTGTCGTTGCCGTGCCGGCGCGGCCAGATGGCACGGTCGATCCCGAGGAGGTCAAAAAGCGTCTGACCGGCGACGTCGCGGCCATCATGCTGACCAACCCCAATACCTGCGGGCTCTTCGAACGCGACGTGGTCGCCATTGCCGAGGCGGTGCATGCTGCCGGTGCCTACTTTTATGCCGATGGCGCCAACTTCAACGCCATCGTCGGCAAGGTTCGCCCGGGCGATATCGGCGTCGACGCTATGCACATTAACCTGCACAAGACCTTCTCGACGCCGCATGGCGGTGGTGGTCCGGGTGCCGGTCCGGTGGTCCTGTCCCCGGCGCTGGCCGCCTTCGTGCCGCTTCCCTACACGCTTGTCGATGCCAAGGGTCTTGGCTATGTCGAGCACGCCGGCGATCGGGCGCTTGTGCCCACGCCCGTGGCCACCACAGCCGTGACAGCGCCCGCGGCAGGCGCGAGCGCCGGTGGTGATGCGGGCAAGTCCGCGCAAGCCGCGCCTGCTGCGGCGGCAGCGCGGCCGCTTGGGCGGCTATCAGCATTCCACGGTCAGATGGGCATGTATGTGCGCGCTCTTGCCTACATGCTCAGTCATGGTTCGGACGGCATGCGTCAGGCATCCGAGGATGCGGTGCTCAACGCCAACTATGTCCGCAGCTCGCTCGCCGATCTCATGTCGGCGCCGCTGGGCGCTCAGCTGTGCATGCACGAGGCGCTATTTGATGATTCTTGGCTCGACGGCACCGGCCTTACGACGCACGACTTCGCCAAGGCCATGATCGATGAGGGTTATCACCCGATGACCGTCTACTTCCCCCTGGTCGTGCATGGCGCCATGCTGATCGAGCCGACCGAATCGGAGTCCAAGGACAGCCTAGATCGCTTCATCGCCAGTTTGCGCAAGTTGGCCGCGGCCGCGCGCAGCGGGGAAGTGGAGCGCTTCCGCGACGCGCCGCGCTTTGCCCCGCGCCGGCGCCTCGACGAGACCAAGGCGGCGCGCGAACCGAGGTTGCGCTGGAGCCCAGCGCTGGCGCGTCAGCAGGCAGCCGAATGAGCCCCGCCCGCCGAGCTGGTGCGGTTCTCGCCGTCGGGCGCGAAGTCGAGCGCGCAGCCCCGGGCGGCAGCTTGAGAAAGGTGTGGCATGGCTCGCGTCGTTGGCATTGACCACCTCGTTCTCCGCGTCAAGGAGTTCGAGCGCTCGCGACGCTTCTACGATCTGGTGCTGGGCTTTCTTGGCTTCAAGCGCAAGTATAATTTTGCCAAGACCGCAGGTTGGAGCAACGGCAAGACGTTGCTTTGGATCGGTGAGGCCGATGCCGAAGGCAAGAAGCACCCGCACCGCATTGGCAACATCGGTTTCCACCACTACGCCTTTGAGCTTGGCAAGCGCCAAGACGTCGATGATCTCTACGCGCTCCTGCAAAAGCACAAGCTCCCCGTGGTCGATCCACCCGCCGACTATCCAGATTATGGCGAGGGCTACTACGCGGTCTTTTTCACCGATCCCGATGGCCTAAAGCTTGAAGGCATGGTCTTTAAGCCACCACGGCGCAAAGCACGCGGCGGCCGGTAACGCTTGCCGCGCCAGGGACGCAGTGGCCGCGCCAGGACCGCAATTTTGCCCTCAGCGCCCCTTACAAGCCCTGGAGCAAGCTGGGCACAGGCACATGCGCTATTGGACCTCGCAGATCGTGATCGGCATCATTGTCACCGTCATCGGCACGGTCATCGCCGATTTCGTGATCAAAGCCTACGGCGGGCGCAAGCACGCCGGCGTCACACCACACTATTCGGGACCCGCCCGCGCCGGACGCTAGCCCAGTCCCTCAAGATCCAAGCGGTAGAAGCGCGCCGCCGTGCCAGCGAATAAGTCCGCTTTTTCGCTGGGGCTGGCCCCCTTGGCGATGAGCTTGCAGGCATTCCAGAATACCGGATAGCTGTAAGATCCCTTGTCGACCGGGAAGTTGCTCTCAAACATCGCGCGTGATGGCCCGAACGCCTCAATGCACGTCTCGAAATAGGGACGCCACGCCATGGCGAGCGCCTCGGAGGACGGCGGCTCGGGCGACGCGTGGAAGCTGAAGCCGCCGATGCGCATGCCGAGGCCGCCGAGCTTGACATGGACGTTGGGACAGCTGGCGAGCGCCCCAATCGCGGCCTTCCAACGGGCAAACACCTCATCGCGCTTGCTCGCATAGGCGCGGATGCCAATCGGGCCGCCGACATGATCAAGCACGATTTTGGCAAGCGGGAACGCCCGGGCCAACGCGGTGAGCTCATCGATCTGCGGGTGATAGAGCCAGGCATCGTAGCTGAGGCCAAGCCTGCTCAAGGCCGCGAAACCCTGGCGAAAGGCCGTGTCCCCAAGCAGGCCTGGGGGAGGGTTATAGGCTGGGTTGCGCACCTGCGCGTCGCTATCCCATGCGGTGCTATGGCGAATACCGCGGAAGCGTTCGCCACCGGCCCGCATGTGGGCTTCGAGCACGGCCTCAACCCGACTACCCAACGCGAGATCGGCGTGGCCGACAATGCCGGCACAATGCCGCGTTGTGCCGTAAATGCCGCTGGCGCTCATGGCCGCAGCGCCATTGGCGAATTCGGTTTCGCCCACGTGCTTCAACTCCACCGGCCCGCTGGCCCGCAGCATGGCGCGCGCCTGCACAAAGACAGTGGCGCGAACGTTGTGGCCACTCTTCGTGTCGGCCACCAGCTCATCCAGCAAGTAGCGCCAGCCCGGCCGGTCCCACAGGTGATGGTGCGGATCAATGATGCGCAGATCGGGCTCAAGGATGGGCTCCTCGCGGCGGGCGAGCCAATCCGGCCGCACCGGGAGGTAGAAGTCGCCGGGGGCGGCGGCCGATGGCGCGGTGGACATTTGCGGGACACTCCTTAAGGTTTGCGAGCAAGCACCACCGGAGCGGGCCTTTGGCATGGGCCTGGGCCGGGTGCCCGGAAACTAAGAGAACCCCCAAGCCAGCGAGCGAGCTCCTATGCCAATCAAGTCGAAGTATGTGTTCGTGGCAAGCATGGACGTGGATCCCGACAAGGAGGCGTTGTTCAACGAGGTCTATGATGTCGAGCATGTGCCGAACCTGCTGCAGGTGCCCGGCGTCCAGGCCGTCAGCCGCATCGCTGGAGAGCCGTTCGTCATGAGCATAGGCGGGGAAGAGAAGCGGCTGAGCCACGACGGTCCCCGCTATACAGCGCTCTACGAGATCGACGGCCCGCACGTTCTCACCAGTCCGGCTTGGGCCAAGGCGGTGGAAGCTGGCCGCTGGCCGGGAGAGGTGCGCCCCTTTACCCGTAACCGGCGCCACGCGCTCTACCGGGTGCGCTAAGCCAAACCGCCTGTTTCAGCCAATTCAGCAAAAGGGGCGGCGCGGCTCGCTTGATGCCAGCCTCCAGCTCAGCCTTTGCGCGCCGGTCGGCGGCTGGCCTTGCTGCTCCAGTCCCGAGTTCCACCCGCGTGGGGCGCGCGATCGGCGCCGCTTGCGCCTGGACTTTGGCCCGCCGCACCGTGCGCGCTTGGCGTGCACGGACCCCATAAAGGAATGACCCGCGGCTTGGGGGGACCGCGGGTCAATGCGCGACTGGCGCGTGAGGGAAGCGGAAGGGGGGTCTGCGCGCCCGTCTGCAAGAAAAACCCCCACGGTGTGCAATCGTTCCGCCGACCTCTCAGTTTTTTTTGCTGCCCAAGTGGCGAATCGCAGATCATATTTTCTCTTTTTTTGTCAAGCCATTATGTAAGTTGGCTCAGAGCCGCAGCCGACCAGGTCTGCCAATTGTCGAGCACAAGGGCCACGATCACGGCCAGGCCCACCCCCAACACCGAGAGGGCGCCCACCAGCGAAGCGAGCCAGAGCATTTCCCGTACTTCGTCGCCTAGTCCTTTCCAAAGTTCCATGAGGTCGCCTCCCGCAGTTTGCACGTTGGCGACTCAACCTAAGGGAGGCTGTTTCGTTCCCGGTCTCAGCCGGTCACTTTCGCTTCGGGCCGGATTGCTTACGCTCCAGCTCATCAAGCAGTTTCCGGAACTTCTCCGGCACGGGCTGGGTCACGACCTCGTCGAAAATACCTCTGAGCTGCCGGCCAATGTGCTCGTGCAGGGCAAAGTCGCTGCCGGCGGGTGAGGGTTGCCCGCTAGGCGGTCGCTCCTGCTCTCGGTCAGGCTTTCGTTTTGCCATGGTCATTTACATCGTGCACGAACGTCCTACATATTGCGCAACGGCACGCAACGCTCAAGGACGCTGTTGGAGAGGCTCGGCCAGCGAGCGAGGTTTGCCGGCCGCAGTGAACAACCTTTCGAGCGCAGGATCTCGAACGCGGAAGGGGGCCATGCCGACGCTGGCTGAGAGCATCGCATCGTACCTCCCCCAGTTGCGGCGCTTTGCGCGCCTGCTGACAGGGAGCCAACAGGCCGGCGATGCCGCCGTTTCGCGCATGCTGCAAGCGATCGTGGCCGACCCTGGTGCCTTTCCCGAAAAACCAAGTCGGGTCGAAGTCTATCAGCTGTTCTTGAAAACTCTGGCGGGCATCCCCGAGGACTCCGCGCGGCAGGGGGCAAGCATTGGCCAAACGGCTGCGCGTTCTTTGGCGGCGATGACGCCCCAGGCGCGCCAAGCCTTCCTGCTCGTCTCGGTCGAGGAATTGACGCCGCGCGAGGCGGCCGAGGTGCTGGAAGTCTCCCAGCGCAGGGCCGAGGAGCTGCTCAATCAGGCGAGCGAAGAGATCGCCCGCCAGATCGCTACCGACGTGCTGATCATCGAGGACGAGCCGCTGATCGCGCTCGACCTTCAGCGCATGCTCGAAGGCCTCGGACATCGTGTGACTGCGATCGCGCGCACGCACGCTGATGCGGTGGAGGCGGTCTCTTCCAACAAGCCGGGCCTGGTGCTGGCCGACATCCGCCTGGCCGACGGCAGCTCCGGGCTCGAGGCGGTGAATGATATTCTCTCCAGCTTCAGCGTGCCTGTCGTGTTCATTACCGCCTACCCCGATAAACTGATGACGGGGGAGCGGCCGGAGCCGACCTTCTTGATCACCAAGCCCTTCCGCGAGGACGCCGTCAAAGCGGTCGTAAGCCAGGTGCTATTCTTCGATCAGCAGGCGCGGCGGCGTCACAAGGGCTCCACCGCCGCCTCTTGAGGCGCCTCACGGCAGGCGCGTTCCACCTGCCGTGCGCGCGACGATCGCCTCCGTGGAGGAGTCCGGCCCGAACTCCCGGGGGGTATTGACGCCCAGCATTTCCGTCAGTTTGGTGCGCGCGCGGTTGACGCGGCTTTTGATGGTGCCCACCGCGCAGCCCGACACGGAGGCGGCCTCCTCGTAGGAAAACCCGGCGGCACCGACCAGAACCAGAGCCTCGCGCTGGTCTGGTGGCAAGAGATTGAGTGCGCGGCGAAAATCCTGCATGTCCAAATGGCCTTGCTGGCCCGGGTGGATGGCGAGTTCGGCGGCCTTCTTGCCCTCGCGGTCCTCCACCTCTCGCCGGCGTCGCCGGCAGTCCGAAAAATAGGTGTTGCGCAGGATGGTAAAGAGCCAGGCCCGCAGGTTGGTGCCCTCCTGAAAACTCTCCAGGTGGTTCCAGGCCTTGAGCAGGGTCTCCTGCACCAAATCGTCGGCGCGCTCCACGTCCCCACACAGGGAGACCGCGAAGGCGCGCAGGTTCGGGATCAGCCCCAAAAGAGCCTGTTTAAGGGGGCCGGAGTGAATGTTCACCGTTGCTTCTCCCTTGCCTCCAGCGCCTCGAGTAACCTAACGAAGCGTTCCGGCACGGGCTCCTCTTCGATGCCTTCGAAGATGGCACGCAGCTGTCGGCCGAGTTGCGCTTGCAAGGAGCGGTCGATCATGCCTGGAGCTTGGCTATCATGGCGCGGCGCCCGCTGCATATCGGGTCTATTCTCCATTTCGGTCTCTGCTTCTGCACAACCGGCATGCCTTTTGCTCGCGGCCGGGCGCACCCGCCGTCCGCCCCCGCGGTCCCCCTTCATCTGGGCTTCGCTGGGGCTGTCCGGCCCAGGGAAGCCGTTCTTTCCGTTCATGTTTCCCCCTTCGGTCAGAGGCGCTGCCCCGACTTCCTGCAGCGTGTGCGCAAAAAACGCCTGGGCGGCGCTTGAGTTCCGCCGAGGGAACCGCTTGGGTTCCGGGGCCGGGAACTCAAGTCCCGCCTGTTGCGTTTTTGTGCCGATGCAGTTGTGGACGACGCGCAGGGAGGGGATTGGGTCATGACTTTGGCGGAAAAGGTGGCAGCCCACCTGCCGTACTTGCGACGTTTCGCGCGCTCCCTGACCGGTAACCAGAAGAGTGGCGATGCCTATGTGGCCTCCACGCTCGAGGCGATCCTTGCCGACCCCTCGATCTTCCCGCCGGAGTTGCCCGCCCGCATCGCGCTCTACCGGACCTTTCTTAGCATCTTCAACTCGGTTGCCCTGAATACCCAGGCGCCGGACGCGGGCTCGCACGCGCTGGATGCGGCCAAACGTAATTTCGATATGCTGACGCCACCGGCGCGACAGGCCTTCCTGCTGATCGCGGTGGAAGAGTTCTCCCCGCAAGACGCGGCCTTGGTGCTCGACGTCGCGCCCGCGGAGGTGCAGAGCCTCATCGACGAGGCCGGCCGCGAAATCGCCCGCCAGATTGCAACCGATGTGGTCATCATCGAGGATGAACCCCTGATTGCGCTCGATTTGGAGCGGCTTGTGACCTCGTTGGGGCACCGGGTCGTCAAGATCGCCCGCACCGAGCGTCAGGCCATCGAAGCGGTCTCGCGCACCCGGCCCGGACTGATCCTGGCCGACATCCAGCTCGCCGATGAAAGCTCCGGTCTTGATGCCGTCAACGAGATCCTGCGTCAGTTCTCGGTTCCGGTGATTTTCATCACGGCTTATCCGCAGCGGTTGTTGACGGGAACACGCCCCGAGCCGACATTTTTGATCACCAAACCATTTCACCCCGACAACGTCAAAGCGATCATCAGCCAGGCGCTCTTCTTTGACGTGCGTGGCCGGCCGGAGCAGCCACGGCTGGCGACAGCTTGATGCGCGTTGGGGGCTGAAGCGCCAAGCGACCTCCACTCCGCCGCCGAAGCGGACGGCCCAAACCGCGCGGTCACGATCGCGCGAGCCCCCTGGGCGCACCCAGATTGCTACGTTATAACATCGCAGAACCTGCACCGCGGGCGCTCCGGCTTTTTGGCAGAGCGGCTGGCCCCGTGGCGAGGATCGCGGCCCCGCGGCCGCCATTGGTACAGCCCCCGCCACAGCAATCGGGAAGCACTATTTCGATGCGCACGATCCCTCGTTTGGCTCCGGCCCTCGCCCCGGCCCTCGTCCTTGCGGCTGGCCTCTTTGTCAGCGCGGGTGCGGCACAAGAGCGCCAGCTCGGCGCGCATGAGCACGGCCGCGGGGTCCTCAACATCGCGATCGAGGGCGGGCGCGTGAGCCTGGAACTCGAGGCGCCGGGCGCCGACATCGTCGGCTTCGAGCATGCCGCCCGCACGCCGCGCCAGAAGGCGGCGCTCACGCAGGCCAAGCAACAGTTGCTTGCGCCACAGGCTCTATTCAAGTTTCCTAGCGCGGCCGGGTGTGTCGTTGCCGAGGCCAGCGTCGAGATCGAACGGGGTCAGCACCAAGAGAAGGAAGCCAAGGGCACAGGTGCGGGAGCGAGCAAAGCCGAGACGGCCGAGGAGGGCCATTCCAGTTTTCACGGCCAGTATGGGTTCAATTGCAAGGATCCGGCCCACATCACCGTCATCGAATTTGGTTACTTCCAGGCGTTCGCTGGCGCCCAGAAGCTGGAGGTCAATGTGATCACGCCGAAAGGGCAGACCAAGTTCGACGTTACGCGGACCAAGGCGCGCATTGATCTTGCCGGCGTGATGTAGGTTGCGGGTGGGCGATGGTTGCCATCAGCCGTGAAGCGCCTGCCGCTGCCCCGCACGTCGTGCGGCTTTGCGATGTTCGCTTCGCGTGGCCAGGGCGCGACGGCTTTGCCCTCGCCATCGAGCAATTCGTCTTGCCGGCGCGCGCCCGCGTACTGTTGATCGGCCCCTCGGGCAGCGGCAAATCGACGTTCCTCGGCCTGCTCTGTGGCGTGCTGACACCCCAGGCCGGGTCCATCGAGGTCCTTGGCCGTGACATTACCCGTCTGTCGGCCTCCGCACGCGATGCCTACCGCGCCGAGCACTTCGGCATCATCTTCCAGATGTTCAATCTCCTGCCGTACGGAACCGTGATCGACAATGTGCTGCTGCCTTTGAGTTTTGCTCCCGGGCGCCGCCGCCGCGCCGCCGCCGCCGCGCCGTTGGAACAGGAGGCCGTGCGCCTGTTGCGTCGGCTCGGTCTCGAGGCAGACCTTATACGGGGGCCGTTGGCGGCCAAACTCAGCGTCGGGCAGCAGCAACGCGTTGCTGCGGCGCGGGCGTTGATCGGGGCACCGGAGCTGATCGTGGCCGATGAGCCGACGTCGGCTTTGGACCGAGACCGGCAAGCAGCCTTTCTCGACCTCCTGTTCGGCGAGACCAGCGCGGCGGGCGCAACGTTGATCATGGTCAGCCATGACGAGAGTCTAGCCCCTCGCTTCGACAACGTGCTGCGCCTCGATGAAATCGCGGTCACAGGGCAGAAGGAGAGCACATGATCGTCTTGCGGCTGGCGCTGCAGTCTTTGCGCAATCGCTGGCTCACGGCGGTGCTTACAGTGCTGGCGATCGCCGTCAGCGTCATGCTGCTGCTGGGGGTCGAAAAGATCCGCACCGGTGCGCGCCAGAGCTTCGCCGATACGATTTCAGGCACCGACCTGATCGCCGGGGCGCGCAGCGGTAGCCTCAACCTTTTGCTCTATGCCGTGTTCCGCATCGGCAACGCCACCAACAACCTGTCCTGGCAAAGCTACCAGGATATTCGCGCGCGGCCGGAAGTCGCTTGGACCGTGCCGCTATCTCTGGGCGACAGCCACCACGGCTACCGTGTGTTGGGCACTACGCCGGACTACTTTGCGCATTACCGGTTTCGCCAAACGCACGGGCTTGCCTTTCGCGCGGGAGCACCCTTCAACGATCTTTTCGATGCCGTGCTGGGTGCGGATGTCGCCGCGGCACTGGGCTACAAGCTCGGTGACCGCATCATCATCTCGCATGGTCTGGGCTCGGTCGCCTTCGTCGAGCACGAGGATAAACCCTTCCGTGTCTCGGGGGTCCTGGAAAAGACCGGTACGCCGGTTGATCGCACGGTGCACGTCAGTCTGGAGGCGATTGAAGCCATTCACGTCGATTGGCAAAGCGGAGGGCGCATCCCGGGCCAGAGCGTGTCGGCCGACGAGGTGCGTCGGATGGATCTGGCGCCCAAGGCGGTCACGGCTGTCCTCGTTGGCCTCAAGTCCAAGCTGGCGACCTTTCGGTTGCAGCGGGAGATCAACGAGTATCGCGCCGAGCCACTATCGGCCATTCTGCCAGGGGCCGCCTTGCAGGAGTTGTGGGGGCTTGTCGGTATCGCCGAAACGGCTTTGACGGTGGTTTCCGCCATGGTGGTGGCGACGGCACTCCTCGGCATGGTCACCATGATTTTGACGACGCTCAACGAGCGCCGGCGAGAGATGGCGATCCTGCGCTCCGTCGGCGCCCGGCCGCGCACGATTTTGGCCCTGCTGATGGCCGAGGCCGGTGTGCTGACGCTGACGGGAATTGCGCTCGGCATCATCCTTCTCTACATGGGCCTGGTAGCGCTCGCGCCCTACCTTGACCACAGTTACGGCTTGCATCTGCCGATCGATGCGCCGAAGCCGGGCGAGCTCATCACGCTCGCGTCTATTTGGGCCGCCGGCTGTCTGGCCGGTCTGTTACCGGCGCTGCGCGCTTATCGGATGTCCGTCGCGGATGGCATGACAGTGAGGACGTGAAGAGAGGTTTCCAATGCGCACGGCATTTCTTGTGGCAATCCTCCTTGGCATGCTGAACGCCACATGCACGCTTTTCGGCTCCGCGTCGGCGGGGACCGGCGAGGCGATCATGAGCCTCAAGTGGGACCAACTCGTGCCGCCCGCCCCGCCCAAGCCACCTAAGGCTTTTTTCAGCGGCCGACCGGGTGACACCGGCGGGCTCGCGGGTCCAGAGCATCCCCTGTCCGCCACGCAGCCGCTGCCGGAAGGGCGCTGGATGTCGACTCCCGCCAAGCCGAGCGGCAGCCCGCCTGCGGTGGTGGCGAGCCTCGACGGGAAACGTGTGCAGATTGGCGGCTATGTGGTCCCGCTCGATTTCGACGCGACGCGGGTCAAGGAATTCCTGCTGGTTCCGTTCGTGGGCGCGTGCATTCATGTGCCGCCACCGCCGCCCAATCAGATCGTCTATGTCAAAGCCGAGGGCGGTATTGACGTGCGCGGCACCTTTGAGCCGGTGTGGGTCACGGGGACGTTGACGGTAACTCCGGCCTTCACCGGCCTCGCCGAGGCGGGCTACAGTCTCGAGGCGGAGAAAGTGGAGCCGCGGCCGCTCAAGGACTGATCGAGCAATGCTCCGGCAACGGAGCCTGCCTTGCGCTGGCCGCTTTGCCAAGCTACTGGAGCACACCTGCGCTTTCCTCTGTGCTGTGGCAGGATCCCAGCGGACCTCGCGTTTGCGCAGGCACCGCGGCGGCGGGTCGGTGGTGGGGGCAAACGAGCCATGGGACACCATCGTATCGCGGTCGTGATCGCGGCCATCGGTGTGCTCGGGTGCGACGCGGGCGCCCACGATTGGTATCCGCTCGAATGCTGCAGCGGCCAGGATTGCGGTCCGGCCGACACGGTCGAGCGGCGACCGGACGGCAGCTATTTCGTAACCTCGCGCGGCTTGTCCGCCGTGATCCCTTCCGACTATGCCCTGTGGCGAAGGTCGCCCGACGGACGCATCCACGTTTGCATCCGCAAGCTGCGCTCGGGGGGCGAGTATTTGGTCTGTGCATTCCGAGGCCCGGGGGTTTGACGCTTGCCAGCCGTGCCGTTCTCTTGAAGGGTGGGGGCGATGACTGCGCCTCGCGCGCCGCCCCGGCAAAGGCCGTGCTCGCGGCCATATCGCGCAGGCCACGGCGAAAGGCGCCGATGGCGCGGGGTAGCCAAACGACTGGCCACGACCGATGGGTGAACAACAGGGGGAGAACAATGCTGAATAAGGTGATGCTCATCACCGGGGCCAGCCGCGGCATTGGCGCGGCCACCGCACGCCTGGCGGCCACGCGCGGTTATGCGGTGGCGGTCAACTATGCAACGCGCGGCGATGCGGCCGAGGCCGTGGCGGCCGACGTGCGCAAGGCCGGCCGCAAGGCGGTGACCATCCAGGCCGACATCGGCAAGCCAGACGATATCGCCCGGCTCTTTAGGACGGTTGATGCGGAATTCGGGCGCCTCGACGCCTTCTTCAATAACGCTGGCATTCTCAGTCAGGCAGCCAAGTTCGTCGACATCGCGCCGGAACGGCTGCAACAAATCTTGGCAGTCAACACGACCGGGGCGTTCCTTGCCGCGCAAGCGGCCGTGCGCCGCATGTCGACCCGGTTTGGTGGGCATGGTGGCGCCATCGTCAATATGTCCTCTCTCGCCGCCAAGCTCGGCGGTCCCGCCGAGTCGACCGACTACGCCTTCTCCAAGGGAGCCATCGACACCCTCACGGTTGGGCTTGCCAAGGAGCTTGCGAGCGAGGGGATTCGCGTCAATGCGGTGCGGCCGGGCTTGATCGAGACCGATATCCAGAAAGATTTTGGCATCGGGGATCGGGTTGCAAAGTATAAGGACCTTGTGCCGATGAAGCGGGGGGGTACGGCGCAGGAAGTGGCCGAGGCGGTGGTGTGGCTGTGCTCGGATGCGGCAAGCTACATTACCGGCGTACTCCTGGATGTGAGCGGCGGCCGGGGCCTCTAGGGCTTGCCGACGGCGCAAATCGCGTATAGTGCGCGGCCCATGCGCGTTTGGCCTGGATGATCAGCAGCTGTGGCCACATCTCAGTCCATTACAGCGACGACGAATGGCGCCTGGCCTAGCGGCTTCGAGGCGAGCGCGCAACATCGCGCCGCGCATGACTATCTACGCGAGGGGAGCGGTCACCTGTTCGTCACCGGTCGGGCGGGCACCGGCAAATCGACACTGCTGCGCTGCCTCAAGGACATGATCTGCGACGAGATGGTGATCGTGGCGCCGACCGGTCTCGCGGCCGTCAACGTTGGCGGACAGACGATCCATTCTTTCTTTGGCTTTCCGCCACGACTGATCCGCCCAGATGACATTCGGCGCAGCCGCAATGGGCGTCTGATGCGAAGGCTCAAGTTTCTCGTGATCGACGAAGTCTCGATGGTGCGCTCCGATTTGATGTGGGCCATCGACCAGTCCCTGCGGGTTAATCGCGGGCGACCGCGCGAGCCGTTCGGCGGCGTGCGCCTGGCGCTGTTCGGTGACTTGCATCAGCTGCCACCGGTGATCAACGAGGTCGATGTCGCCGCGCACCTGGAAGCGCAGCACGGCGGTCCGTTTTTTTTCAGCCTGGCTGCGCTGCGCGAGGGTGCCGGCACGGCCCTGATCGAGCTGACGCAGGTCTTCCGCCAGCACGATCAGGCGCTGCTCGAGGTGCTCAACCGGATCCGTGACGGCGAGGTCGGCGCGGACGACCTCGCCTTGCTGAACGAGCAGGTGCGTCCGATCCGCACCCTGGCGGAAGGCGAACCCTACGTCATCCTAACCCCCACCAACGCAGCGGCCAGCCGCATCAACCTGGCCTACCTCGCCGCCTTGCCGGGGCAGCCCAGTGCCTATGCGGCAGGTGTTACCGGCGAGTTTAGCGCCTCGGCGCATCCCACCGACGAGAAGCTGATCCTGAAGCCCGGGGCCAAAGTCATGCTTCTGCGCAACGATCCAGAGCGCCGCTGGGTGAACGGCTCGATCGCTCACATCGCCCGTCTTGCTGCGGAACGGGTGTGGATCAAACTTGATGGCGCGGAACATGAAGCGGAACACGAAGTGGAACAAGTCGCCTGGGAAAACCGGCGTTACGCCTATGACAAGGCGCAGGAAAAAATCGTGGAGAGCGTCGCGGGCACCTTCCGTCAGTTCCCGCTGCGGCTGGCCTGGGCCTTGACCATTCACAAAAGCCAGGGGCTGACGCTGGACAATGTCTACCTCGATTTGGGGCGAGGTGCTTTTGCTCACGGCCAGACTTATGTCGCCTTATCGCGCTGCCGATCGCTGGCGGGGCTCGCGCTTGCCCGCCCGCTGCGCGGGGAGGATATCCTGTTTGACACCGCGGTGCTCGGCTATCGGCGCCTGTTCGATGCCCTGAATTGATCCGCGGCAAAAGATTTTTCTGGATCACAGCGATGCGGGCCGCGCTATAGTGGCGGCATGCTGGGCTCAGGTGCAAAGGTGCGGGTGCGCGGCGGCAAGCCTGCCGACGCGAAGGCGCTATCCAACGTTTTCAAAGACTCCTGGCTATTCGCCTACCGCGGCATCATTCCGCAACGCCACCTCGACAGCATGGTGCGGCAGCGCACACCCGAATGGTGGCGCGACGCCATGAAGACCGGCGACAGTACCTTGGTGCTGGACGTTGGCGGTGCGGTTGCGGGCTACGCCACCTTCGGGAACTCGCGCCAGCGCGGGCGCTATCAGGGCGAGATTTACGAACTCTATCTCGATCCACTTTATCAGGGCTTGGGGCTGGGTGAGCACCTGTTTGAGGGTTGCCGTCACGCCTTGGACATGCGCAGGCTCGATGGCCTGATCGTGTGGGCGCTGCTCGGCAATACCAGCGCCTGCGATTTTTATTGGCGCCGCGGCGGGCGTCCCGTCGCAAGCACCTTCACCCGCATTGGCGGTGAGCGGCTGGAAAAGGTCGCCTTCGCCTGGGGCTAGATCGGCCACCGCCCACGCGGCACCTTGGCCTCAAAAGCGGCGGCTACATCGGGCTTTTGCCTTGCGCGCCCACGGCCCGCGGCTCCTGGTGGCAGTCAAAGGTGCGGGCCTCGGCGTCGGCGATGCGCCGCGCCAGTGCAATGGCGTTGCTGTTGGCCAGGGCATCGACATAGGCGACGTGACAGGTTTCCTGCGGCGTCACCTTGGAAATCACCAAGACGTCACCCCTGAGCCCGTGCCGCGAGGTGTGATACCGGACGATGGTGGCGTAGGGAATTTGCCCCTCGCCGCGGCGCTCGAAACGCCATTCGATCGTGGCGCGCCGATTGCCGCCGTCGAAAATTGTGTTGAAGGGTTGCAGCGTCTGCGTGGCGGCGCGACGATGTTCGGCATCCTTGCCGGTGCTGACGAATTGCCGCAAATCGCCCTCGGCAACCCAAACCGGATAGCCCGGCAAGCCTTGGCAGCGCCAAGCGTCGCCATCCCCATGCCGCTTGATCTGCTGACAGGTTTTGAGTTCAACCGTCGTGTAGAGGCTCTTAACCGGATTGGCGGCCGCCGGGGACACACCCAGGATGGACATGAAACTGACTGCCACCGCCGCCCCACGCATGCTGGCGCCTCCCCTGCCAGACCTTCTGCCGTTTGCCGGTCTTTGCGGCGCATCGGCTGAGCACGTATACCATGGACCTTCTAGTCTTTCTCGCGCGCCCCTGCGGGGGCACCGCTTCTGAGGGCGGCGTGCGGTTGTGCTATAGGCTCGACAGGCAGAAAGGTGGGTAATGGCAAAGCTGAAGATCGCCGTGACCGGTGCCGCAGGACGCATGGGCCGCGAGTTGATTCGGGCGGTGCACGCCAACGAGGCCTGCGTGTTGGCGGGTGCCGTCGAGCAAGCGGGTTCGCTGGCCTTGGGCCAGGACGCCGGCTTGCTGGCGGGCCTTGGCAAGCTTGGTGTGGTCATCGTTGATGATCCCCTGGAGCTTTTCACCAAGATCGATGCGGTGCTCGACTTCAGCGCGCCGGCTGCATCGCTGGAGTTCGCCGCGCTCGCCGCCAACGCTCGCATCATTCACGTGATGGGCACGACGGGGATGTCGGCGGCCGAAGAGGCCAAGGTGTCCGCAGCGGCACGGCACGCCACCATCATCAAGGCTGGCAACATGAGCCTCGGCATCAATCTCTTGAGCGCGCTGGTGCGCAAGGTCGCCGAGGCGCTCGACGCCGATTTCGATATCGAAGTGCTCGAGATGCATCATCGCCACAAGGTTGACGCGCCGTCCGGGACGGCATTGATGTTGGGCCGGGCCGCCGCCGAGGGACGCCAGGTCAGGCTCGAGGATGTCAGCGTGCGCGTGCGCGACGGACACACCGGCGAGCGCCGGCGCGGTGATATCGGTTTTGCGAGCCTGCGCGGGGGCAGCGTCGTTGGCGACCACTCGGTCATTTTTGCCGCCGACGGCGAACGTATCGAATTGGTGCATCGCGCCGCCGATCGCGGCATCTACGCGCGCGGCGCCGTCAAGGCCGCGCTGTGGGCGCCGGGCAAGGGACCCGGCCTCTTCAATATGATGGACGTCTTGGGTATCGAAAGCGCCAAATCCAGAGCGTGAATGGCAGCGAGCTCGACAGAGGAATGGAATGGACAACGTGCTGGTACTGGTGCGTCACGGCGAGAGCGAATGGAACAAGCTCAACCTATTCACGGGGTGGAAGGATCCCGACCTGAGCGAGAAGGGCGTTGCCGAGGCGCACAAGGCCGGTCAATTACTGAAGGCGCAGGGCCTGCAATTCGATATCGCCTTCACTAGCGCGCTCAAGCGTGCACAGCATACGCTCGACATCATGCTCGAGGAACTCGGCCAGCAAGGCATGCCGATCCGGCGCGATCAACGGCTGAACGAGCGCGACTACGGTGATCTTTCCGGACTCAACAAAGATGAAGCCCGCAAACGCTGGGGCGAGAAGCAGGTGCATATCTGGCGGCGCAGCTTTGATGTCCCCCCACCGGGCGGCGAAAGCCTGAAGGATACCGCCAAGCGCGTGCTGCCCTACTATGAAAGCCAGATCTGGCCCGAGGTCGCGGCGGGTCGTAATGTGCTCCTCTCCGCGCATGGCAATTCGCTACGCGCCCTCATCATGCGCTTGGAGGGCCTGACGGGTGATGAGATCATTGCGCGCGAGCTGGGAACCGGGGTCCCCATCGTGTATCGTCTGGACGCTGATGGGCGTGCATCCGAGCGGCGTGAACTTGCAGCCTGAGGCGTGCGGGGAAGAGGGGGAGGTCATGGCCTTGGACGACGTCGTTGAGAAACTCAGCAGCGATAAGGATGAGCGCAACAAATGGATCGGGGTCTACATCGGCGTGTTGGCCGTGCTGCTCGCCATCTGCGGTGTCGGCGGGGGTAATGCCACCAAAGATTCGACGCGGGCCAACATCGAGGCCGCCAACACGTGGGCCTTCTTCCAAGCCAAGAACATGCGCCGCAATTCGATCCAGCTGGCCGCGTCCCAACTTGAACTTTCGCTTGCGGCGCAACCAGGGTTGCCCGCGGACGTGCGCAAGCAATTCGAGGACAAGATCAAAGACTACCGCTCTCAGGTGCAGCTCCTCACCACCGATCCCACACGCAAGGAAGGCCTCGATGAGCTGTTCGCCAAGGCCAAGGCCATGGAAGTCGAACGCGATGTGGCACTGCGCAAGGATCCCTATTTCGACTGGAGCCAAGCCCTGTTGCAAATCGGTATCGTGCTGGCATCCGTTCACCTCATTATCGGCAACATGACGCTGCTGGCGCTCAGCGGCGGCCTCAGCTTCCTCGGGCTGCTCTTGATGATCAACGGCTTCACCTTGGCGCTCAACATGCCATTCTTGGGCTGAGGTCTCATTGAGCGCGTGCGCTTGCCCGCCGCGCCGCGGCGGGGTAGCAATGGCCCGCAAAGTGTTTCAGCGGAGGACCGATGAGCGCGCACTCACTCTTGCTGCTTCCCGGCGATGGCATCGGCCCTGAGGTTATGGCCGAGGTCGAGCGCCTGATCGCCGTCTTCAATAGGAAGGGCAAGGTGCGCTTCGAGACGCAGAGCGCCCTGGTCGGTGGTGCGGCCATCGACAGGCACGGAGTGCCGCTGACGGATGAAGCGTTAGGTCTGGCGCGTGCCGCCGATGCGATTGTGTTCGGTGCCGTCGGCGGGCCGAAATGGGACAAGGTGGCCTACGAGGTGCGCCCCGAGGCCGGCCTCTTGCGCCTGCGCAAGGAGCTTGATCTTTTCGCCAACCTGCGCCCTGCCATCTGCTATCCGGCGCTGGCCGAGGCCTCGACGCTGAAGCGCGAATATGTCGAGGGCTTGGATATCCTGATCCTGCGCGAGTTGACGGGGGGAACCTACTTCGGCGAGCCCAAGGAGATTGTGACGCTGGAGAGTGGACAAAAACGTGCCGTCGACACGACCGTTTACACCACCCACGAAATCGAGCGTATCGCCCGGGTGGCTTTCGATTTGGCCCGCGCCCGCCGCAACAAGGTCCACTCGGCCGAGAAGCGTAACGTCATGAAGACGGGCGTGCTGTGGCACGAGGTGGTGAGCGCCACGCACGCGCGCGAGGGCAAGGACGTCGAGTTGCAGCACATTCTTGCCGACGCCTGCGCCATGCAACTGGTGCGCAACCCCAAGCAGTTCGACGTGATCGTTTGCGACAATCTATTTGGCGATATGCTGTCCGACGAAGCGGCGATGCTGACCGGCTCCATCGGTATGCTGCCATCGGCCTCGCTCGGCGCCACTGCTGCCGGGACGGGTAAGCGCAAGGCGCTCTATGAGCCCGTTCACGGCTCAGCCCCGGATATTGCCGGCAAGGGCCTTGCCAATCCGATCGCGGCCATTGCCAGCTATGCCATGGCGTTGCGCTATTCCCATGGCCTCGTCCGGGAAGCGGAGCTCATCGAGAAAGCCATCGCCAATACCTTGGCCCAGGGCTACCGGACCGCCGACATCATGCAGCCCAACATGCGCAAGGTGGGCACGGCAGAAATGGGCAAAGCCATTGTCGAGGAAGTTGAAAAGCTTGCCGCTTGAACGCGAGCGCGGACGCCTTTTTTGCCCGGCTACCCCCAACTACCTACAACCCGTGGCTTTCCGGTGGCTTCCGAAACTCGCCTTGAACATGCTCTAATTCGCCGAGCCAATTTGATTCGGCATCATGCGGTGCCTCAGTGGGGGTCATGCCATGAATCCTTTCAATGAGCTGCGCGCGGGATTGTGCGCGCTCGCCAAGCGCTCGGTCGGCTTAATGAGCGCGTGCGGCAATGAGGAAAGCACCAAGCTTTACCTGGCGCTGCCGATGCTCGGGCTGCTCGGCTATGACTATTCCAATCCCTATGAGGTCTATCCGGAGCACATGGCGCATTTCGATCCCAACATCAAAGTGGATTTGGCGATCATGCGCGACGGACAGCCCGTGATTGGCATCGAGTGCAAGAAGGTTGGCTCCGATCTGATCGAACCGCGCGCCGAGATCCGTAGCTACTACAATGCGCTGCCGACCACCCGCCTTGCCATCCTCACCAACGGCATTGTGTTCGAGTTCTTCGTTGACTCCGTCGATCCCAATGTCATGGACGAAGAACCTTTTCTGACGCTCGACCTCGACACCGTCTCGCGCAACGGCGTGTCCGACGAGGTGCTCGAAACCCTTCTCCATACGACCAAGGACAACTTCAACCCCGATACGATCGCCGAGCTGGCGCATGTGCAGCTCGTCAAGAAGCGCTTGCGCACCGTGCTGGTCGAGGAAACCAAGACGCCCTCGGAGGAGTTTTGTCGTTTCTTTTTGCAGAAGGCTGGCCTCAAGAACGTGCGCAAGGGCACGATCGAGCGCTATTACGGGCCGGTGATCAAGTCGGCCTTCGAGGAAGCTCTGGTGCTGCCGGTTGTGCAGCGTCTGCGCGCGGACGCAACCCCCGAGGGCAAGTTCAATTCCGTCAACCTGCATCAAATTGGCCAACGTATTGTCACGACGGAACGCGAGCTGGCGATCGTGAACTACGTGCGCCGCCGCCTGGCCTTCCTTGTTTCCGACGACATGCTTTTCAACGCCATCGATCGCGTCGAATACAAGGATTACGTGGGCAAGCTGGCGATCTATTACGATAAGGAAAGCACGGGGCGGATGTTCGATTACATCGGTGGGGCCGATGGCATCGACAAATACATCTTCCCTGCACCCTATGGCGAGATTATTACCAGCAACATTACCGATATCGACGAACCATTGAAGGCGACCTTCACCGCGCGCGTGCGCGATATTGGCCCATTGCAGATGATGGGGCGGTTGGCGCAAATTGCCTGAGGGGCACCCCTGGGCTCCTGGGTATTGGCGAGTCGTCTTGCGTGCGTGGCTCTTCGAACTGGTCGGACGATGTCTTCCGCGCCATTGAGGCGCGCAAGATTACGACGGTCTGTACTATTCCCGACGGTGGCTTGACGCAGCTTTTGCAGTTGATCGAGACGAGCAAGCGCGTCCGTCTCGTCACCCTCTCGACCGAGGAAGAAGGCATCGGCATCGCCACGGGCTGCTGGCTGGCTGGCGCTCGGGCCATGGTGGCCATGCAGTCGTCAGGTGTCGGCAACTGCATCAACGCGCTGGGCCTGCCGGCCGCCTTCCGCGCCCCCTGCCTGTTGCTGGTGACGATGCGCGGCCAATGGGGAGAGTTCAATCCCTGGCAAGTGCCGATGGGGCAGGCGGTGCGGCCGGCGCTCGAGGCCGTCGGCGTCAAATGCTATCCCGTCGCTGCGGCCGCGGAGATTGGCGAGACCTTTGCGGCGGCCGCAGACTTTGCCTTCAACAGCCGGGTCAGCGCCGCCGTACTAATCTCTCAGCGCGTGATCGGTGCCAAGGGATTCGGGCAGAAATGACGCGCACGCCTCACAAGAGCTCGAACCGGATCCAGCGCCGGCCGTTTATGGCCGACCTGCTGGCGCGCCGCGGCGGAGCATTGGTGGTGCCCGGTCTCGGCAGTCCGACCTGGGATTGCTTTGCCGCCGGGGACCAGCCCGAATACCTTTATTCCTGGGGCGGCATGGGCCTGGCCGTGCCGACGGCGCTCGGCGTGGCCCTGGCGCAGCCCAGCCGGCGCGTGCTCAGCGTGACGGGTGACGGCGAGATGATGATGGGGATCGGCTCCCTCGCCGTGGTGGCCGACCAGGCGCCGGAAAACCTCGCCATTCTGGTCCTCGACAACGAAAGTTTCGGCGAGACCGGACGTCAGCGTGGCCTAACCAGCAACCGGGCAGACCTTGCCGCCGTCGGCAAGGCCTTTGGCCTGAAGCAGACCCGGACCATCACCGATGCCGGTGCGGTTCCCGAGCTCGCCGATTTTCTGTTCAAAGCGGCCGGGCCGGTGCTGGCGGTCGCCAAGGTCGCCATTACGGACGATCCCTGGCAGCTACCGCAAAAAGACGGAGCCACCATTGCCTTTCGCTTTCGCAGCGCGCTCGGGCTCGAGAACGCGTGAGATGCATTGGGCAACGTTTTGATCCTCGAGAGGCAACATGGCCAAACTTACGGCGAACGAAGCCAAGCTCACGGCCTGGCTCGCGGCGCAGCGCCAAGCGATGCTCGAACTGCTGGGCGAGCTCGTCAACATCGACAGCGGCAGCTATGACAAGGCCGGCGTGGAGGCGGTCGGACAGCGCCTGATTGGCTTCTTCGAGGAGAACGGGCTGCGCGTTAGCCTTGAGCCGCACGCGACCTTCGCTCCGGCCATTCACGTACGCCTCGATGAGACGCGTGCCAATGAGCGGCCGATCGTGCTCATGGGGCATCGCGATACCGTGTTTCAAAAAGGCGAAGCGGCGCGCCGGCCGTTTCGCATCGAGGGCGGTCGAGCCTATGGCCCGGGTGTGTCCGACATGAAGGCCGGCCTCGTCATGAACGCCTTCGTGCTGGCCGCCATCAAGCGTTTCGGCGGTGCCCCGGCGCCCCTCGTCGGCCTCATCACCAGCGATGAGGAGATCGCCTCGCCTTCTTCGCGGCCCGTGATCGAGCGCGTCGCACGCGCGGCCCGTTGCGTCTTCAATGCCGAGCCCGGCCGGCCCAGCGGCAACGTGGTCACAGGCCGCAAGGGTGGCGTGTTTTTGCGCTTCGAGGTGTTCGGCAGGGCGGCGCATTCCGGTGGTGCCTTCGAAAAGGGCATCAGCGCCATCGGCGAGTTGGCGCACAAGATCGTGGCCATGCACAAGCTGACCGACCTGGCTCGCGGTGTGACGGTCAATGTTGGCATCGTCGCGGGCGGACAATCGGTCAACACGACGGCGCCGCATGCCGAAGGTCAGATCGATCTGCGTTATGTGGAGCCCGCGGATCGCACGCTGGCGCTCGCCGCACTGCAAGACATCGTCGAGGAGGCCGTGGTCCCGGGGACCACGGCGCGGCTCGAGAGTCTCGGGGAGTTTTTGCCCTTGACCACGACGGGCGCCGCGCAAGAGCTGTTCATTGGCTACCAGGCGGCGGCCGCCGATGCCGGCCTTGCCATCGAGGGTGAATTTTCCGGCGGCTGCGCCGACTCTGGCTTCAGCGCCGGCGTTGGCTGTCCCACCTTGTGCGCGACGGGACCGGTCGGAGGCAACGCACACACGCCGGAGGAGTATCTGGACATTGGCTCCTTGCTGCCGCGGGCGCAGGCGCTTGCCCTCACAATCCTGCGGCTCCCGCCCGTGGCTGCCTAACGAGGACCGCTCCCGGTGGCGCTGGCCCGCCGGCAAGCCGTGCTAAAAGTCCATCGACAGGCGCTCGCAAACGGCGCGCGCGGCCGCGGCATCCTGGCGCGCCTCCTCGGAATTGGCGTCGCACATGCGCCGGCGCACCAAAGGCACCGCCTCGGGCTCAAGTTGCTCGAGCGCGGTGGCATAAAGGTCGGCCAATACGGTGAGCTGCAGCATGGTGAAGCGGTAGGAATAGCGGCGCAGCGCGGTCGCAATCGCGCGTTTGCACAGCTCACCTTCGGGACTGGCAAGGCTACGCGCCTCCGCGCAGCGCACGACGACCCTGTCGCCGGCCGCCCACAGGTTCTGCCGGGCGAAGCTGTCGACCGGGGTTCCCTGCAGCAGGGTGATGATCTCGAGCACGATTTCAGTTTTGCTCACACGTCATCTTAGCCCGTGCGCGGCCGAGTCGGGCAGCCCTTGGCTTCGCGCCTGCGAGACGTAAGGCCCTGACCGGCCAAGGACTTTCTGCCCAACAGAGAGGCGCTCGCCAGGACTGCCCGCTTGCTAGGCAGGGCTCCCCGCTGGGGCGCGGGCCAGGGTGGCAATGGCCGCATCGAAGGCCTCGAGCGTGACAGCCACGTCCGCCTCCGTGTGGGCGAGCGAAATATAGTGTTTGCTCTCGCTTTTCAGGATGCCGCGCTCGCGCAGCAGCGTGTTGAGCTGCCGCAGCAGGGCCTCATCGCCCTTGGCGGAGCGATAGTCCCTCATCTCGCGATCGGCGAACACCACATCAAACATCGGCTCGGCACCCAACACGCGAGCACCCATGCGGTGTCGTCTCAAGATCTCCGCATAGCCGTCCATCAGCGCGCGGCCGGTCTTGAAGATCTGCGTGTAGGCCCCGGGACGCTTGAGAATTTCCAGGGTCTTCAGTCCCGCCGCGGCAGCGATGGGGTTCCCCGACAGCGTGCCGATCTGCGTCAGAAACTGGTCCTCTGCGACGGCCGACTTGTCAAAGTGCGCCATGATGTCGGCGCGGCCGGCGATCGCGGCCAGCGGAAAGCCGCCGCCGATCGCCTTGCCCAGGGTGCAAATATCGGGTGTGACGCCGCAATAGGCCTGTGCACCGCCGTAGGCGAAACGGAAGCCGGTCACGACCTCGTCAAAGATCAGCACGAGGCCGTTCTCGCGTGTGAGCCGGCGTAGGCCTTCCAAAAAACCCGTGGCAGGCGGAATTAAGCGCTGGAACGGCTCGACGATGATGCCCGCCAGCTCGCCTTTGTGCTCGCGAATAAGGCTCGCGACGGTTTCCAAGTCGTTGAAAGGTGCGACCAGGACCTCGTCGCGGATACTTTTGGGAATTCCGGCGGAGTCGGGGATCGGCTGGGGGAAGTTGCCAGCGCGCTTGGGCGCGAGGCTCATCAGCCCGTAGTCGCTCATGCCGTGGTAGCCACCCTCGAATTTGAGGATCTTGTCGCGCTGGCTATAGGCGCGGGCCAGACGCATGGCATAAAGATCGGCCTCCGAGCCGGTGCTCACGAACCTGACCTTTTCCGCGCAAGGCACCGCCGCGACGATCTCGGCGGCAAGGCGTATCCCGTACTCGTTGTTCGTAAAGAAGGTGGTGCCCAGGGCGGCGACGTTCTGCACCACTTCCACCACCTCCGGATGCGCATGGCCGACGAGCATCGGGCCCGAGCCCAAGAGGTAGTCAACGTACTCATTGCCGCTCACGTCCCAGACCCGCCCGGCGCGCCCCCGGGCGAGAATGAGGTCGTGCGAAACGTTGCCGAAGCCGCCCCCGGGCAGAACGCTGCGCGCGGTCTCGACCAGTGACCGCTCCATTTCGCTGGCTGTGCGTTGCATTATACTGCTCTCCCGGTGCGCTGAGCAAAAATTGCCGCTCACGCTAACCTGCGCCTGGCGCGTTCGGCAATCTGGTCGTGTGGGGCTCATTATTCTCCGCCGCGCCTCGGCTGTCGCCGCGTGCGCCTCAGCGCGTGAAGCGCGGCCGCCAATCCGCGAGCGCAGAGCTCCCTGGCGCAGACCGCAGACCGCAGCGAGCGGCTTGCCAATTCCTTTGCCTGGGTTTTGGGCCTTTTCCGGTGCGCTGGGGTAGTGCAAACTTCGGCAAAACCCCGGGAGGCAGCCGATGCTTGATCTCATCATACGTGGCGGCGACGTGGTGACGCCCGAGGGGGTGGTGCGGTGCGACGTCGCCATCAAGGGCGAAAGGATCGCGGCGCTGAGTGTCGGCGACGCGCTTGCGGATCGCGATGCGGTGCGGGTGATCGACGCGGCGGGCAAGATTGTTATGCCTGGTGGCATCGACCCGCACGTGCATATGCAGCATCCTTTCATGGTCCCCGACGGGACCATTCTCTACACGCGAGGGATCGACCACGTCGGCAAGGCTGCGCTTTTCGGCGGCACCACCACGCTCATCGATTTCGCCTACGTGACGGGCGAGCGCAGCGTCGAGCGGTCGATCGAAGCCCGCGATGCGGACTTTGCCCCCAAGAGCTGCTGCGATTGGGCCTACCATTTGATGCTCAGCACCGATCCGCCGGCACGGCAGTTCGCCGAGCTTGCCGAGGCGATTGGCGCGGGGTATCCGACCATCAAGATCTTCACCACCAACATCTGGCCGCATCGCACCGGTCGCATGCTCGATTTCGGGGATATTTGGGAAACCTTCAAGATCCTGGCGCAGGCGGGTGGACTGGGTGTCATCCATGCCGAGGACAACGACATCGTCATGCACATGTATGCCAAGCTGATCGCCGAAGGGCGGGTCGGCTTTGAGAATATGGCAGAGGTGCACAACGTCCTCTCGGAGGACCTGAGCTTTCGCCGAGTTTTGCGGCTCGCCGAGAGCGTGCCCGGAACGGCACTTTACATGATGCATGTGTCGGCTCGCACCGGTGTTGCCGCCATCAGCGAGGCGCGTGCCAAGGGTTTGCCGGTTTACGGTGAAAGCCTGCACCAGTACATGCTCCACACGGCGGAGGACTACCAGCTGCCAAACGGCCAGATCTACCACACTTACCCTTCGCTCAAATCTGAGGAGGATCGAAGGGCACTCTGGGACGGCAGCCTCAACGGTGCCATCAACTGCGTTGCGACCGATGAGCTGTGCTGCAGCCTGCGCGAAAAGACCATGGGAAAACGCATCGACGATACGACCGGTGGCAACTCTGGCGTCGAGCCACGGCTGGCTGTGATGTATACCGAGATGGTGCAGCGGCGCGGCTATCAGCTGCGCCGCTACGTGGATCTCGTCTCCACCAATGCCGCCAAGATCATGGGGCTTTATCCGCGCAAGGGCGCCATCGCCGTTGGTAGCGATGCGGATGTTGTTCTGCTCGATCCCAGCCGGCGCGGCAAGATCAACAAGGAGGATCTCCACGAGACGGACTACACGCCGTGGGAAGGCCACGACATCTTTGCCTGGCCGGTGCTGACGATTCTGCGCGGCAAAGTCGTGGTTGAGAATGGCCAATTTCTCGCGCGGGAAGGGCAGGGCCGCTATCTCAAGCGCAAGATTGCGCCGGACATCTTGCGCGGTGCCTCGCTATGAAGGCAGCCATTCCGGACGACGTAATAGTGCTGTTGCAGGAGAGCCTGGCGGCCTGGTGCGTGCCGGGGGTTATCAGTCAAAAGCCGGATGGCAGCCTCGAGCTCTGCGCGGCCGGGACCCGGATCCAGATCGCGCGTGCGCCTGCCGGCCTGCCGTTTCGCTGGCTGGTGGGTGTTGGTGAGCTGAGGCGCCCCGTCAGCGGCCTGCCGGGGCTCTTGCGCTCGGTGCGCGCCGCCCTCGATCCTAACTTTCGCCCGCTACCGGTGCGCATCGCGGCCCTGCCGCTCGCGCCATGATCCCGGTTTGGGTCCTGACCGGATTTCTCGGCAGTGGCAAGACCACCCTGCTGGGGCGGCTGCTCAAGAGCCCCGGCTTTGCGCGCACGGCCGTAATCATCAACGAATTTGGGGAGGTGGGGCTCGATCATGAGCTCGTTGAGACCAGCGATGAGAGCTTTGTCGCCCTGCAAACCGGTTGTTTGTGCTGCGCCGTGCGCGACGACCTCGTGCTGACGCTCGAGACCTTGTTGCGACGGCGCGCGACGGGCGAAGTGCCGCCGTTCGAACGGGTCATCATTGAGACGAGCGGCCTTGCCGATCCGGCGCCAATACTGCACGCGCTCATGACGCAAGCCGCCTTCGTGGCGCGGCTTGCCGTAGCCGGCGTGGTGACGACCGTCGATGCGGTCAATGGCTCACAGTCGCTCGACCGGTACCCGGAGGCCAGCAAGCAGGTCGCGGTAGCCGACCGTTTGCTGCTGACCAAGACCGACTTGCTCGCGGCCGCGGCGAGCGGACTGAGCGAGCGCCTCACGGCTCTCAATCCGGCAGCGGAGCTGTTGACGGCCTGCTTTGGCGAGATTGCGGCGGATCAATTGTTCGGCAGCGAAGCGGTTCCGGCGACCCTTGAGCGCTGGCTGCGCGTCTCCCAAGCTGCCCACGCCCGCCGAGGAGGGCAGCATCATGCCGCCGACCTCACCTCATTTGCGCTGGTGCGAAAGGAGCCGATGCGTGCTGTGAGCCTAACGCTCCTGCTCGAGGTGTTGGCCGAGCACGTGGGCAGCGACCTCATTCGTCTCAAGGGTCTCATCAACATTGCCGAATGCCCCGAGCGCCCGGCGGTCATCCACGGGGTGCAGCACGTGTTCCATCCCCCGGCTTGGCTCGAGCGCTGGCCGTCCGACGATCGCCGCAGCCGCCTCGTTCTGATCGGCCGCAACTTACGCCCGGCGTGGGTCGAGGCGCTTTGGGCGGCCCTCGAAACCGAAGTTGGCGAGGTGAGCGATGGCAGCCACGCCTCAGGCCAGCGCGGCGCAGAGCTCAGGCCAGGGCCTCGACCGCCTCGGGCTTTGTTTCCGGCTCGATAAAGCCCCCTTCTGCGACCAGTCGCGCGAACAGCCCGTTGGCCGCCACCAGGTCCCTGAAACTGCCACGCTCAACGATGCGGCCGCCGTCGAGCACCAGAATGAGGTCGGCATCGGCAACCGTGGATAAGCGGTGCGCAATGATGAAGGTCGTGCGGCCTTGGCGCACGCGGTCCATCGCGCGTTTGATTCTCGCTTCGGTCTCCACGTCCAACGCGCTCGTCGCCTCGTCGAGAATGAGGATGGGTGCGTTCTTGAGGATTGCCCTGGCAATGGCGATGCGCTGGCGCTCGCCGCCCGAAAGCGAGGCACCGCGCTCACCGATCACGAAGTTGTAGCCGCCGGGCTTGCGGTCAATGAAATCGTGAGCCTCGGCGAGCCGCGCGGCCTGCTCGACGTCCTGATCGGTGGCCTCGGGGCGTCCGATGCGGATGTTTTCGCCGATTGAGCGGTTGAACAGGCCGGCATCCTGGAATACCACGGCGATACTGTGTCTGAGCGAGTTCAAGGTGACAGCATTGATGTCCTCTCCGTCGATCAAAATGCGTCCCTGCTGGGGACTGCGCAGGCGCTGTAGCAGAGCAAGCGCGGTGGTTTTACCGGCCCCCGTCGGTCCGACCAGTGCGATCGTCTTGCCGGCCGGCGCCACGAAGGAGACGTCGAAAACGCCCTGGTCGCTGTTACGAAAGCGGAATGTGACCTGTTCGTAGGCAACGTTTCCGGCATTAATCTTGAGGGGCTTGGCGGAGGGATGCTCGACGACGCCATCGGTGGCATCGACGAGATCGAAAAAGCTACGCAGTGTGGGCGCGTACTGGAAAATGCGCACGGCAAAGCCGGAAAGAAGATCGAGTTTGGTGATCAGCAGATTGGCAAAAGCCACGAACGCTACGATCTCGCCAACCGTGATTTCGCCGCGCTGCACAAGCAGCGCGCCAACGGCGAAGATGGCCACCATCGTGATGGTGGCGGCGGCCCGGGTCAGTACGGTCAACAACCCCCACCAGGTCAGCACCGGGTATTGCGCCGCCAGCAGCTCGCTCATCACGGTGCGCATGGCCTGCATTTCGGCGGCAAGTCGCGCGTAGCTCTGCACCACGGTGACATTGCCCAGCACGTCGCCAACGCGGCCGTAGACGTTGTTGTGATACTGCTCCACGGTGGCCTGTCCGGCGCTGGTCCTGCGTACGACGATCAGATTGAAGACGAGATAGAGGACCGCCAGCAGCATCAAGATCAGCGCCATGCTCTTGTTCATCGTGATGGCGGTCGGCACGAGCACGGCGATGCCCACCAAGGCGGTCAATTGTTCGCGCAGAAACGATAGCCAGTTCCAGAACAAGGCATCGGTGCCGGCCAGGATGGTGCGCACGACTGCGCCGGATCCTTTCTCGGCGTGATAACTGATGGGTAGGATGATCGCCCGCTCGAATGCCAGACTGAGCGCGCTGAGGCGCTGGCGGTGCGCCAGCCGATCGGCTACGACGGCCACCACCACGCTGGCAATGATCCCGAACATGCCGAGCGCCGCCCATAGGCCGATTGTGGGGAAGGCCTCTTGGCCGCGCGAGAGGGCATCAACCACGCGGCCGAACAGGACGGGCTCGGCCAATTGCACCGCGGCCACGACAATACCGGAGACGGCTACCCAGACCGTAAGGGTGCGCTCGGCGGCGAGCAGGGCAAGGGCGCGGCGATAGACTTGCAGGATCGTCATTTCGCGTCCGCACACTTCCTGATGATCCGCAGGCTCTTGAAGGCGCCGGCCGGCTGGAACGAACCTCGCTGCAGGAGCTCGTTGGCGACCTCTTCGGCTTTGTCGTAGGCGAAGGAGCCGGTATAGAACAGGATTTCGCCTCCCGCTTTGAGCTTGCTTGCGAGCACGAGGGCCATGCCCATATCGGTCAACGCGCCGTAGGCGTCGTTCTCGGCGGTACGATACTCGCCAATATGGAACAGAGTGACATAATCGAATTCGGGAAGAAGGCGGGCATCGAGCTGGTAAATATCGCCAAAGTAGGCCTTGTAAGTGTGACCGAGGCGCGGGTTCTCAATCAGCAGGTCAATGTAGGCCTGATATTCGTGCGGCGAGGCCGTGATACCGAGTACCGCATTGTCGGAGCCGTTCTGTGCCGTCTTCAAACCGACGATGTGATGATTGCCTGTGCCGAAATGAAAAATCGACGCGCCTTTGGCACCACGCTGCTCCAGGTAGTCGAGGAAATGCACGTCGCATGGGCACTGCGCCTCGTCAAGGCTCCAGGTCGTATTCCAAAAGTTCAAAGTGCTCATTGTCCACCGCCCTCGCGGCTCGCTTAAGGCCTATTGTGCCACCGCCATGCTTGGCATTCCCGCCGCACGCAAAATAGAGCTTTCCCCGTTTCGTTCCAGACAGAGTTGGCGATCATTGAGATCCCACGCTGCCGGGCGCTGTGCAAGACTGACGATGATTGCGTTCGGGAGCTCGGCGCGCAGTTGCGCAAAGAGCGAGGCCTGCGTGGCTTCATCGAATGCCGAGAGCGCGTCATCGAGGATGATGGCGCGTGGGGCATGAATAGCAAGCCGCGCGATGCCGAGGCGCTGACGCTCGCCATTGGAAAGGACCTGATCCCAGCGCGTGACCTCGGCGAGCCGCGGGGCCATGCCGCCGAGCCCGACCTTTTCGAGCGCCGATGCCAGCCGCGCGTCGCTGACCTCGAGGCCCGGGTTCGGATAGAGCAGGGCGCCTCGGAGCGAGCCCAACGGCAGATAGGCCTTTTGCGGGGCAACCATGATGTCGGTATTCTCGGGTACGGTGACGGTGCCACGGGCGCTCGGCCACAAGCCGGCCAAGACGCGCACCAAGGTTGATTTGCCGGTACTCGATTCCCCGTAGATGTGCACCGCTTCGCCCGGGGCGACGGCAAAACCGCTGCCGGATAGCAGCGGACGGTTGCGGCCATCGGCAATTTCGAAGTCGCTCATGCGGATCAGCGTGCCATGCGCCGGCCTCCTCTCCAAGTGTGCCTCCCGGTCGGTTGCCTCGCAGGCATCGACAATATCCATGACGCGGCGCGCCGAGGCGTACCACTCGGCCACCCGATTGTAGTTGTCGACCACCCAGGAGATGGCGATTTGTACCTCGACGAAGGCGGCCGCCAGCTGTGTCACTTGCCCGAGAGTGAGTTCGCCGGACAGATACTTCGGCGCCAGGAACAGGAGCGGCACGATGGGCTTCATCGGACCGCATGCGTTCGTAATCCAGGTGAGATGGGCATGCTGCCACACGATAGCTAGCCAGCGTGCCACCACGGTGTCGTAGAAGCGGCCAAGAATTGCCTGTTCGTAGCGAGCGCCGTTCATCAGGGCGACGCTCTCGGCATTGTCCCGGATGCGCATCATGGCGAAGCGGAAATAGCCTTCCGCCTCGTTTTTGCGGCCGACGTAGCCCACCAGCGGCGCGCCGACCCACAGCATCAGGCCGGAGGCCAGGACGCCGTAGGCCAGCGCCACCCAAACCATGTAGGCGGGGATCCTGAGCGTGCCCCAGGACCCGAGCTGAACGGCAATAGACCCGCCCACACTCCACAAGATGCTGATAAACGCCGTGGCGCCGGCGACGGCAAGCAAGAGGCCGATGCCAAGGTCGACCAGGGGTTCGGTGGCCCAGCGCGTGTCGTCGGAAATGCGGTATTCGGGATTGGGTGGTTCCCGGCCGCTGACGTTGAGATGGTAGAAGCGCCGTTCGCCGAGCCAGCGGTCGACGAGGTGTTCAACGATCCAGGCGCGCCAGCGCACCTGCAGGGTCTCGCGCGCCAGCACGATCAAAACGCCGATGGCGGCCATGGCCACGATGATGAGCGCGAAGACGAAGACGGCCTCCGTTACGGTGTCGACGTCACGACGCTCCAGGGCATCGAAGAACCAGCGGTTCCACTGGTTAAGCGCAACGGTGGCGGCCGTCGAAAGCAGGAGAGCACAGGCAAGGCCAAGCGTGAGGGTCCAGGCGCCGATCGCGGTAGTGCCGCGCCAATAGCCGCCGGCAAAACGGGCGAACGCGCCGATCACGCGCGGATCGAGCCGGAAGCCCGGGGGATCAGGAGCTTGAAAGTGAGCTGCGGTCATAAAGGGTCACACGCGTCATTTGGGTCGTGAAGGGTCACACGGGGCATGCCGCCGTCGCTTGCCGAATCTCACGGCCAGGCTGAAGGCGGCATGAACGAGCCAGCATGGCATGCTTAGAGCAGGATCGCTCGACGGGAAATCCGCAAGGGCGCTTGCGCCGCAGGGGTGCCGGCCGGGTGCCATGCGTCACTCCAGCGGGCGTAAAGGCCACTTCTCAGCCAGCTCGGCCCAGCCTCCCTGCACGGGACGAAAGGTGAATCGGACCTCGTGATGGCCCGGCGGCACGGCGACCGCGCGGAACAGAACATTGGCACGCAAGAGTTGCGCGGGCTTTCCGTCCAGATCGACATACCACCAGGGATGCCACACGTCGTTGAGGACGGCCCAGCCGCCGTCTGGGCTGTCGACCTCCAGTTTCACTTCGGTATTTTGATAGGAGACAATGCTGACCTGGCCGCGCCGCCGCGGCCCTTGGGCGGCCACGGCGCCCTCGAGCAGGACCGTCGACGACAGGTCGACCGCCGGCCATTGCCCGTCGCGCAGCAGGCGCGCAAAATCGGCCGCTTCTGCCTGGGTGGCGAAGCGCACGCGATCCGCCGCACGCGGGTTTTCGTAGATATAGCCGTCACTCGTGCGTGCAATGAGTGTGAGGTCCCCTGATCTGAGGCCATGATCGATCTCTTCGATGGGTATGCCGCTGGCGATAAAGCGCAAGCCCAAGAGATCGGCGAGCGTGGACCGGTAGGAGGGAAACAAGGGCGAGAATTTGCGCTGCTCGGGCAACCCGACGTGATCCTCGGCGCCGACGGCCTTGCTGTAGAGGGCCAGGCGCAGGGGATTGTAGCCGAGCGTGTTTTCGAGGTTGTGGGTTAGGCTGGCGTTCGGCCAATGAAAGCCGAGTCCAACAAGCTCGATTCGGTCACGCCGGCGGTCGTTCTCAACGACCATGTTTTTCAGAATGCCAATGGTCGCGTTGCGCGTGCGCGGCTCAAGCACGTCATAGGTGCCTGCCGGCGCGGCCGATGAAGTACTGGGACCATTGTTATAGGCCAGATCGAGGGTACACACGCCGGCGAGCAGCGCGGCCGCCAGAGCGGGCTTGGCGCTGATCAGCGGCCGCACCAGCCGCAGGGCAACGGCGGCGGCGGCGAAGGCCGCGCCGGCCAGCGTGAGCGGCAACACCAATTTGGGTGTGCGCTCGAGCCATACCGCGAGGAGGAGCGCGATGCTTGAGGCCGCCGCCAGTATGCCGGCGACGCTGCGGATCGTTCGCGCATCAAAGCCACTGCCCGGCGCCGAAAACAGTCGGTGCGCGCCGTAGCCTGCGAGGATGGCGCCGAGCCCCCCGACCAGGAAGGCCGCATCGGCGGGGCGCCGGAACAGCTGTACGCCCGGCACCAGCTCGAAGAGGACTTTGAAAACCGGCGTGTACCAGCCCAGCGCATAGAGCAGCGCCAGGCCCGCGGCGCAGGTAAAGAAGCGGATTTCGCGCTGCCAAAGGTCCCCGCGCAGGGCCGCCAGCGCGAACAGCAACAGCGGCAAGGCGCCGAGATACAACACGCCCATGTTCTGGGCCACGAAAAGGCCGGTATGCTGCCAGGCAAAGCTCGGCGGACCCCAATAGTCTTCCATGCGGCCGGCCGCGGCGAACATATCGGGTGCGACCAACGTGAGCAGCAGCGCCGGGTGGAGCGAGCCGCGCCCGGCGCCGAGATAATCGATGGCTGGGCGGTTCGAATCCCCGGCGAACAGCGCGGTGAGCATGATGGGGATGGCGGCAAGCATCAGGGCCGTGATCGCGGTTGCGCTCAGCGGCAGCAGCGCCGCGCTGAATGCACGGCGCGGTCCTGGTGCGGTCGCAACGCGCCAGGCGGTGAATGCGACGATCAAGTAGATTGTGAGGAGCGCCACCTGATCACGACCAAGCACGATGGCGGCGACCACGACGCCGGCGGCAAAGCCCCAGAGCAGGGAGCCTCGCGCCAGCGCTCGGTCGATGGCAAGCAGGACCAGCGGTAGGTAGGCGAGGCTCAGCACCTGGCCGATGTGCTGGATGCGCCAAGCCATCGCTGCGCCGTAGCAAAAGGCAAGGGCGCCGATCAAGCCGCCAGCCCAATGCCAGCCTTGATCGCGGAACCACACGATCAGGGCTGCGCCGCTGAGGAGCAGCATGGCGAAGAGCGTGCTGTCAACGGCCCACAGGCTCGGTGCGCCGTCGATGAGCGCAAGGGCCAGAAAGGGTGGGGCGAAGATCATCGACTGAGGGTCGGCGATTTGCGGATGCCCGCTGAACACATAGGGTGCCCAGAAAGGCGATTGGCCCTCCGCCAAGCTTTGCGCCAGGAATTGGATCTGCGGCTGGAAATGCGCCTTGGCATCCCAGGGAATTGTGACCCGACCTGACAGCCACGGCCAGCCGATCACCAGCGCCGCCAGCAAAAGCAGCGCGAACGCCAGCCGGGTCTCCTCTTTTCGGCTGCGCGCGCGAATAGGAGGTTTCGCTTCCCGTCGCGACGACGGAGGCGTCCTCACGCCGGCCTTGCCTGACTGCATGCGTTGTTGCACCGTCACAGGGAGAGACGCGAAAGTCTACTTCCTGCTCTACCTAAGCGGCCGGGTATAGCGCCCGACTTGGGCAAAGGGCAGGCCTTTGGCTGGTCGGTATGGCCGGGCTTTCCGTCGCAGCGACAATCCCGATGCCGAGATCGGCCCGGCTGGGGGCCCTGCCCGGGTTTGGGGCGGGGTCTAGGCGCCGGGACGTCTGGCATGGCCACCGCCCTGCCCGGTGCCGCGCAGATGTGGTATCGAATGGCGATCTTGGCTTTAGACGGCGAGGCCCAAGGATGCAGGATAGGAGCGCGGCGACGGCAAGCGCTGCCGTTTACAATAAACCGGCACGCCGCTTCCACTGGTGGACGGCCGCGCTCGTTGCGATCCAGGCTCCGGTCGGCTTTTACATGGTCTATCGCGGCCCCGGCTTGAAGATCTGGGATGAGGTCACGAACGGCCTCTACAATGCGCACAAGCTCATGGGAATTGTGATTTTTTTCCTGGTGCTTGCCCGCCTCGGCTACCGTTTGACGCAAGGCGCTCCGCCCGATGAGCCCAGCATCGAGCCCTGGCAAAAGGCGGCCGCGCACGCGACCCACTGGAGCCTCTATGTGCTCTTGCTGCTGGTGCCGATCCTCGGTTACGTCGGCATCTCGCTTTACCCCGCCCTCGATGTGTTCGGCATCCCGCTGCCGAGCGTCGCGTCGGCCGATCAAGCCGCAGCCGCGCGCGTTTTCTTTCTGCACTGGGTCGGTGTCGTCCTCATCCTGTTGTTGCTTAGCGCGCACGTGAGCGGGGCACTGTTCCACTACTTTATTCGCAAGGACGGTGTCTTGCAGCGCATGTGGCTACGGGCCGGCCGGCGTGCCTAGTCAGATGACTTCGTCGGTCTTGTCGTCGGTCTCACCGTACCGCCGCATAATGGCCGGCTTGCTGCCGGCATAAAGTTTCTCAATATTTGGGGCGATTTTGGCGTTCTCGCGCTCGAAAAGGGAATTTCCCGCCAAATCGCTATCGGCGATGAAGGGGCCGAAGTTCTCCACCTGCAACACCCAAATGGCCTGGGCGAGCCCCAGCTCCTCACGCCAGTAGGTGGCCAGCACGCGCTTGATGCCCCGCCCAAGCAAGGCCCCCGTGCCGTAGCCGACGGTGGTGAGATAGACGGCGTCGTTGGGAACAAAGGCGCGCTTGTAGATCTCGCTCGTCATACCGCCCTTGCCAATAATGATGTTGCAACCCGACAGCCGGAACCAGCCGTCGAGCCACTTGGCGAACCGGAAGGAGGCGGTGGCGGTGACGGCACCAACCGTGGCGCTCCCATCGGCATTGATCGTAGCGGCGGGCGAGCAATGGAAGTTTGCCGATCCGAGTTCGGCGGGCGGCGCCGGCAGGCCGGCGTGGTCTTCCACGGCCTTCTTGTAGACGCCCTCGCGCGCCGTATAGATGCGGCCGCTCAAGTAGACGACCGTGCCGATTTCGAGGGCGCGCAAGGCCGCGGTGGAGGCCGGCAGGTCAAAGTGCACGGATTTGAGGGGCGACGTTGCGGACATGCTCACCTTCGTTGGCTCAGCTTTGGCATCCTAAACCTCGCGCCGGAAAAAGTGCACCCCATCCACGTCGTCGCAGCGATGCCGGTGGTCCTCGCTGGACCGGGGCAGCCTGGCCGCCGGCCGCTCGTTACGCCCGAGGCCAAGCCCCGTGCGTGGCATCATTGCTCCGGGCCGGCCTTGGCGCGTCCGTGCGGTCGAGCCTGGCGACCCGTCGCCTCAGGGAAAGGTGAGGACGCCGCGTGCGACCGCGCCGGAGAGCAAGAGCCGAAAGCCCTCGTTGATCTCATCGAACCTGTAGGTGCGGCTGATCAGCCTCTCAAGGTCGATGCGTTTATCCATATCAAGGTCGGCCAGGAGCGCAAAGTCGATGGCGGGGCGTATCGAGCCGTAATAGGTCCCCGTGAGCATCTTTTCGCCATAGACCATCGCCGCGGGTGAAATGGCGGCGCGCGCCGAAAATGCCGGAATGCCGACCAGGACGGCGTGACCGGCGGGGGCGACGGCCTCCACCACCAATGCTGCAGTCTCTGCGCCGCCGATGGCATCAAAGGCATAGTCGGCGCCGAAGCCCTGCGTGAGCTCCTCAACCCGTTTGCGGACATCCTCGCGCTTGGCGTTGATCGTGTGGGTGGCACCAAATTCGCGCGCGTAGGTGAGCTTGTTGTCGAGGAGGTCGCAGGCGATGATGGTTTTGGCGCCGGCGAGCTTTGCCCCCTGCACGACGTTTAGCCCGACACCTCCACAGCCGACCACGAGGACGCTGGAACCCGCCTCCACGTTCGCATGCCGGATCACCGCGCCGACGCCGGTGGCGACACTGCAGCCGATGATGGCAGCGTGCGTCCAGGGCAGATCCTTGCGCACCGGGACGACCTGCTCAGCCGGACAGATGACGTATTCGGAAAACGTGCCGATGCGCGCCATCTGGTTGACGGGCTCGCCGTTAAGCTTCACGCGCGCGGTGCCGTCGTGCATGCGCCAGCGCGGAGTGTCATTGTGGCCGCTGCAGAGCACGGTGCGCCCGCGCGAACAGTAGCGGCAGTGGCCGCAGTGCGGACGGAAGGAGAAGATGACGTGATCATCGCGCTTGACATGGCTGACGCCGGGACCGAGCTCCACGATGACCCCCGCGGCCTCATGGCCCAGGACCATAGGCAAGGGTAGGGGCCAGTCGCCATTCATGATGTGCCAATCGCTCATGCACACCCCGGCGGCCTTGACGGCAACGCGCACCTCGCCGGCCTTGGGCCCTTCCTGCTCCAGGTCCAGGAGTTGCAGGGGCTTGTTGACCTCGGTCAGCACGGCAGCTCGCATGGCGCTTCTCCTCAGCTTGCGGCGCTAAAAAAGATGGCTCCCGGTCCGCGAGGGTCCGGCCTCAGCGCCGGCCGCGCGCTGCCCACCTGGGTTGCGCCGGGACGGCGATCCCCTGGCGGGCCGCGTCCAGAAAACTTGTAACGCGCCGGCAAAGGGCATGGCGCGCGCGACCAACCCTGCTCGGGGTGAGCTGGCCCCAGCTCGCTCATTCGGCGGCGCTGACATGCACGGGTTCCTGCCAGTCGACGGTCGCGCGGCGCATATAATCCGTGAACCATTGCGGGTCGCTGCGAAACTCAGCGCGCCCGTCAGGGAACACGCGCGCTGTCGCTCGGCGCGACGACAGGCAGAACATATGCACGCTCATCGGCATGCCACCGGTGTGGCAATAGCCGACCTCGATGTGGCAAGCGACCACCATCGAGGAACCCATGAACCCCATCGCCCCCATGCCAATGCTGTTGCCGAGCTCTTTGAGCTCATCCTCGAGTGCGGCGATCTTGCCGTCCGGATTGCGCGAGCCGACGCTGCGCAGACAGGCGGCCTGTTTACCCAAAACCATTGAGATGTCCTTTGAGCCGCCGAGACCTACACCCACAATCGCAGGCTGACAGGCAAGCCCGCGGCGGCCGAAGGCAATGAGGGTATCGAGATAGAAGCGCTTGATGCCTTCGATGCCATCGCCGGGAAAGAGCATGCGATAGTCGGAACCGAAGAGGCCGCCCTTGTGCACGGTGGTGAGGTCGATCCAGTCACCTTCCGGATGGAAGGAGTACTCGATTTCCGGGGCGCCAATGCCACAGTTGTTGTTGTGGTCCGTGCGCCAGAGCGGGTGCACGCGGTTGGGCCGCAGCGGCACCTCATGCGTCGCCTGCGCCGTGGCGCGGCGCAGGGCCGCCTCCAAGGCGACCGGTCCACCTTCGACGCGCGCTGCATTGCCATACTTGACGTACCAGCGCGGCACGCCCGTATCACCGCACATGGCGCGGCGGTCTTCCTTGGCGGCCTCATAGTTCTCCAACATGGCCCTAATGACGAAGGCGGAGAGCTCGCCTTTTTCCGTGTCGGCGCAGCGACGCAGACCGCTCAGGTAGTCCTCGGGGATCTCGATGGCAGCCTTGGCCATCAAGGCTTCGGCCGTTCTTTGCAAGGGCGCAATGGGGATCATGGCCAGACCTCGCAGGGTTGCAGCAATTATGTTCCCGCGCCGGGCGCGGCAAGCAAGGGCAAACCCCGCGGCTGCCCGTGTCGCCCGCCCCCAGCTCGAGCCCCGTATGTTGGCGCCATTGTCAGCCTCACTGCGCCGCATTTTGCAACAAACTCTCGCCCGGCCGGACGATGCTGAATTCGACCGGTGCGGCCGCAACGTCAAGGACCGCGCCATGCTGACGCACTACGGTGAAGGTTGAGCTTGCAAGATCGCCGGCGTCGGGAAAGTCCTCGCGGTAGTGCGCGCCCCGGCTATTCTCGCGCCCTTGCGCTGCCGCGACGATGGCCTGCGATACCTCGATGAGGGAGCGCAGGTTCAACCAATCGTGCCAAGTTAAGTTGAAGGCACGCTCGCCGTCGGCCAGTCCCGTCGCCAACAGCTCCTGTTCCAGGACGTCTATTGCGGCGTTGCCCCGCCCTAACCCGGCCGCATGGCGGATGACGCCGACGTCATCCCACATGATATCGAGCAGTCGCTCACGCAGACGATTAAGATCGCCGTGCGGCCGGGCGAAGGGGTGTTGGGCGCGGGCCACCTCAAACCGCAGCACCGCCTCGTCGGGTGCACGATGCCCCGGATTGCGCGCAATCCAATGCGCCATCGTTTCTCCAGCGATACCGCCGAACACCGTCGAGTTGGCGACACCGTTGCCGCCCAGGCGGTTGGCGCCATGCGCACCACCCGCGTCCTCGCCCGCCACGAATAGGCCGGCCAATTCGGTCGAGGTGTCGACCTCGCAAATCATCCCGCCCATCAGATAGTGCGCGGTCGGCACGACTTCGACCAGCCCCGCGGCGAGATCAAAACCGCAATCGGCGCAGCGCTCGACCATGCCCTTGAACTGTCTGACAACGTGGTCCGAACCAAGGTGAGCCATCTTGATGTAGACGCCGCCATGTGGGCTGGTGCGTCCGGCACGCATCTCCTCATAGATGCAGCGCGACACAAAGTCCCTGGTGGCGCGCTCGGCGCGCGGGTCACGCGCCTGCATGAAGCGTTCGCCCCGGCCGTTGAGCAGATGTCCACCCGCGCCCCGCAAGCCTTCCTCCAGCACCGTTCCGGTCATGCGGGTGTCGGGGCCAGCGAGCAAGCCGGTTGGATGGAACTGTACCATCTCCATGTCGCGCAGCGGCAGGCCAAGGCGTAACGCCATGGCAAGACCGTCCATGCTCTTGTCACCGGATGGCGTGTGGTAGCGATACATGGTCGGCCCGCCGCCGGTGGCCACCAGCACCGCCTTGGCGCAGATGAAGCGGAAGCTTCCCGTACGCATGTCGATTAACAAAACTCCGGCGAGGGCCTGTCCGTCGTGCGCCGGGATCAGCGCCACGGCGCGATGCTCTTCGAGGCGCTGGATCGGCCGCGCCCATACCTGCTCCATCAGCCGGTTGATGATTTCGATGCCTGTCAGGTCGCCCTTGTGCACCGTGCGGTCGAAGGTCTGGCCGGCAAAGGCTTTGCCGTGCAACGTGCCGTCGGCGTTGCGGTCGAAGAAGCAGCCGATTTCGTTTTCGAGCTCCTGGACCCGTTCGACGGCCTTGCTCACCAGGGTCCAGGCCATTTTCTGGTTGGGCAGCCACTTGCCGCCCTCGATCGTGTCCATAAAGTGGCGCTCGATGGAATCGCCTCTATGCAAGGCCACGTTGTAGCCGCCCTGGACCATGCGCGTGCAGCCGCATTTTCCGAGCAGGCCCTTGCTGGCGACGGCAATCGCGAGGTCCGGGTTGGCTTGGTGGGCGTGCAGCGCTGCAAACAGTCCCGCGCCGCCGGAGCCGAGGATTAAGATGTCGGTTGCGAGCCGTTCGAGCATGGTCCCATCGCCTTAAGCGGCGCGCACCAGAAAGAGGAGGGCCAGCAGCGACGCGGTGAGCAGCGCCCCGGCCATCAGCTGCTTCTGGCCCTGAAACCAGGGCAAACTCTCCACGAGCAGGATGCGGATGCCGCCCAGCACATGCACGCTGAGGCAGAAAATGAGGCCCATCTCGGCAATTTTGACGAGCGGATTGGCGGTCCAACGCAGAAAACCGTCGAACGCCGCCTCACCTTTGAGGGCGAGCGCGAGAGCCAGGAAGTGCAGGGGTAGAAAGGCGGCCAACGCCAGGCCCGAGAGCCGATGCACCAAGGCCGCAAGCCATAACGCGTCGCGGCGATGGCCGCTGGCGCGCGGGCCGCGCCGCTGCCACTCCCAGAGATCCCTCATGCCAGCACCACCGCTGCGACGGCGATGAGACCAAGCGCGGCCAGCAGCAGGCCAAAACTCCACATGCCCACCTCCAGCGCCAGGCCGCGCAATCCTGTCCATTCGGCGGCAATGACGCGCACGCCGATTGCCGCATGCGTGGCGGCCGCGATAACGAAGGCCGCGTAGAAGGTGCCCCAAAACAGGCTGCCGCGCGTGCGCGCCAAGATGTCGGCGGCGCTGAGACCACGGCGGCTGGCGTAAAAGATGACGCCCAGGTGGAGCAACACCAGGGGTAGCAAGACTGCGGCGCTGCCACGCTGGAGGAGATAGAGCCGCACGTTCACTCGAGCTCTCCCTTGAGGTAGGCGGCCATCGTATGGCGCTTTAGGCCGGCGATGGAGGCGGTTGGGTTCAAGGCGTTCGGGCAGTGCTGCTGACAGCTCTGATGCGAATGGCAGATATGGCAGCCTCCGGCCGCGGCGACGGCCTGGAGCCGTTGCTGCTGCCCCGTGTCGCGCTCATCGTTCACAAGCGTCCAGGCCCGATTGAGCGCGGCAGGACCAAGGTAGTCGGGGTTCCAGCGCACCGTATCGCAAGCGGCATAGCACACCGCGCAGTTGATGCATTCGATGGCAGCATCCGCAGCCTGGCGCGCCGCGGTTGTCGGCACGATTTCTTCGATCGCGTCGACGCGCGTCAGCCGCGGCGCGAACACGCCCTTGGCTGCTTGCCATTTTTCGAAGAACGGCCGCAGGTCGCAGGCCAGATCTTTGATGATTGGCAGATTGGCGAGCGGTCCAATCTCGAGCTTGCCATGCCTGACCACCTTGGACGTATGCGTGCGGCAGGTCCAACGCGGCCGGCCGTTGACCGTCATGGCACAGCTTCCGCACATCCCAACCCGGCAGGCAAAGCGATACGCGAGCGTGGGATCGGCGTTGCGCTGGACCCAGGTTACGACGTCGAGAACGGTCTGGTTGTCCCGCTGCGGCACGCGGTAGAGCTGGTAGCTGCCGTCCGCCTTGCCGCGCCACAGCGATACTGCGATTTCGGCCATTGCTGCTATCTTACCCAAACCTGTAGCCGATGCACGGCGTTGTTGCCGAACCCGCCCGCATCCCAGCGAGGCTCGAGGGGCTGGGTCTGCCCGTTGGCGTCGGTTGCCCGACAGGCCAGCTCGTATTCGCCCGCTTCGGCTTGCCATAGATAGCGCCAGCCTTGCCAGGCGAATTTTTCGACTTGCGGCGCAAGCGTGGCCTCATGCCAGCGGCCGTTGATGCCAATCTCGACCTGTGCGACCGGGACACCCCCGCCCGACCAGGCGCGACCGAAGAGCTCCGTGACCCCGGCGCCGAGCAGGCGCTGGCGGGAGTACCAGTCGGGAATGCCGGGCGGCACCAGTAGCGATTTGACGCGCATGTGTGTGACCGGCGTTCCAGGCAGACCCGGTCCGGCGCGATAGTGATAGCCGACGGCCTGCTGAAACCCCTGGTAGGGCGCCGCGAGCGCTTCGATGCGCGCCAGCCATTTGACGTTGCCCATGCCGTACCAGCCGGGCACGACCAAGCGTAAGGGGTGGCCGTGCTGGGGTGGCAGTGGCCTGCCGTTCATCGCCCAGGCCAGCAATACGTGCTCGCTGAGCGCCAGCTCGCGCGTGAGGCTGCGGCCGAAATTGTGCTCGACGCCACGATCAAAGCCGCGGTCGGCGCCAACAAAGGCGACCTCGCGCACATCATCTTCGAGTTGCGCGCGCTCGAGCACATGCCTGAGCGTGGTGCCGGTCCATTCGGCGGTTCCCACCGCCTCGTGGAGCCAGGGCATGCTCGGGTAACGGGGCCGCAAAAGTCCGCGCCCATTGCCGGCACATTCCATGGTGACGCGCAGCGTGCAACCCGGCAGCTGCTTGAGATCGGCGATCGACAGCGCCATCGGTCGTGCAACCCTGCCGGTAATGCAGAGCCGCCAGCCGTCGTCGGTAATGTAGGGCACGTCGAAGTGGTTCAGCAAATAGTGCAGGCCCACCGGCGTCACGTCGTGGCGCAGCGTTTCCAATAGAATGCCGGCATTGCGGTTGGCGAGCCGCACCTCATCGAGCGCAAACGCCGCATCAACGTGTGCTCGCCGCTTGGCGTCGGTGAATGGGTTGGAGTCGCTCATCGCCGCCATTATAACCGCGATTCTTCGGCACAAAGGGGGGCTAAAGGTGCGGCTAAGGGGCAGGCAGGCCGCACTGCGCGTCGGACCCCCTTCAGCCTCGGGGCAAGTCTTCGAGCTCCCCCTGTCTCAGTGCGAAGACCTCGCCCTCGCTGGTGGTCGTGTCGAGCCACAGGAACGGCATCCCAGGGAATTGCTGTTCCAGAGCGGCGCGGCCGCTGCCGACCTCGACCAAGAGGAGCCCATCGCCGGAAAGATGCTCGCCAGCAGCCGCCAAGATGCGCCGCACCAACGCGAGCCCGTCCACACCGCCCGCGTGCGCGAGCCGGGGCTCGGCCTGATACTCGGCCGGGAAGCTGGCGACGGCAGCGTCGGCCACGTAGGGTGGATTGGCCAAGATCAAATCGTAGCGTCGGCCGGAATGAGCCGCGAACAGGTCGGATTGCTGCAAGCCGATACGCTCCGCCAGGCCGTAGGCGTGGACATTGCGCTGGGCGACGTCGAGGGCGGCGGCGGAAATGTCACTGGCATCGACACTGGCGTTGGGGAAGGCAAGGGCTGCCAGGATTGCCAGGCAGCCGGACCCGGTGCAGAGATCGAGCACGCGGCCGATTGCGACGGGATTGTCGACAACTTCGGCCAGACGGCCTCCCAGCAATTCGCCAATGTAGGAGCGGGGCACGATTACGCGCTCGTCGACGTAGAAGGAATGCCCCTGAATCCAGGCCTCGTTGGTCAAATAGGATGCAGGTTTTCGGGTGCTGATCCGGGTTTCAATGACTTTCGCGATGGCCTGCCGTTCCCTTAACAATAAATGCGCGTCGAGCCATGGCTCGAGCTGATCGATCGGCAGATGCAATGTATGCAAAATGAGATAAGCCGCTTCGTCGACAGCATTGCTGGTACCGTGCCCATAACAGAGATCGGCCGCACGAAAACGGCTGACCGCATAACGCAGCCAGTCGCGTACCGTCTCAAACTGCTGATCTGCTCCGGGCTCCACCCTAACCGCCTACGATAATTGGCTGCGTGCGCATTTTGTTTTTCCCAAAGCTCTTTTTCCAATGAATACCTTATCGGCGCAATCTTTGTGGCAAGGGCCGGCAGGGCCGGTAAAAGCGGCGCCGGTGCCCCGCAGTGCCGGCGCCAACAATTAACGCCAACATAATCTAAGGTATTGGCTCAAATATGCAATTTGTGCGGCCGGCGCGCAGCGCATTGTTTCCCATCGGCCGGCGCGGCGGCTTTCGTGTTTTTTGCCGCCGCATTGCGCACTGCGCCACGCTCGGGAAAGCTCCGACATGCTGTTAGCCCGATCAGCTAAGAATCAATGGCAACTGCAAATGGCCGACGGGCATCACAAAATCGCCTTAGGAACTGTCTTGCGAGAAAACGGTTGAGATTTGGAATATTTTAAGTCATTCAATCTAAGTGGTGCGGCCAGCGACGGACTGCAAGGGAATATGCAATTATGGCCAAAGACCTGGACCGAATGTCCTTCAGAGAGCTGCAGGAACTGGAGTTGAAATTGAAGAAAGCCAAAGCGAGCGCTGAGGATCGCACACGCGCTGAAGTTCGCAGCAAGGTGGAAGCGTTAATCGCGAGTGCAGGTTTTAAAGTGAGCGATATCTTTGGCGGGCGTGGCGGTAAAGGGCGCACCGTGGCCGCCAAGTACGCCAATCCGGATGATCCATCGGAAACCTGGACGGGCCGGGGCCGCAAACCCAGGTGGCTTGCCGCCAAATTGAAGAGCGGCGACCGCATCGAAAAATTTTTGATCAAGTAGTAGGCGTTTTCGAAATATGGCCCTCGTGGCGGCTTATGGCCGCTGCGAAGTGCCGGGCTCACGTGGATGGCACAGCGGCGAGCCAACGCCGAGCGCGCCTGGCGGCGTTAATGGGCCGCTTCCCAGTTTTCGGCCGCTTTAGCGTCAACCTGGATCGGCACGCGCAGGCGAACCGCCGGTTCGGCCGCTTTCTCCATGACGCGCGCAATCGTTTGCATGGCCCGGCCCACGTCGGCGTCTTTGGCTTCGAAGACAAGCTCATCGTGCACCTGCAGCAGCATGCGTACCGAGCCGAGCGCTGCGGTGTTGAGCGCCTCCGGCATGCGGATCATGGCGCGCCGGATGATATCGGCCGCCGAGCCCTGGATTGGGGCATTGATGGCAGCCCGTTCCAAGAAACCGCGCATCGACGGGTTTTTGGTATTGATCTCGGGGTAATGTATCCGCCGGCCAAATATGGTTTCAACAAACCCATGTTGGCGGGCAAGCGCCTTCATACTATCCATGTAGTCGCGAATGCCCGGAAATCGCTTGAAATAGGTGGCGATATATTCGCCGGCCTCCTGCTTGGAAATGCCAAGTTGGGCGGCGAGGCCAAACGCTGAGATGCCGTAGATAATACCGAAATTGATGGCTTTGGCGCGTCGACGCACATCGGCAGGCATGCCCTGCACGGGAACGCCGAACATTTCCGATGCCGTCATGGCATGAATGTCAAGCCCGTCGCTGAAGGCCCGTGTAAGCTGCGGGATGTCGGCAATATGCGCAAGCACGCGCAACTCAATCTGGCTATAGTCGGCCGAGATCAGTTTATGGCCGCGTTCGGCCACAAACGCCGTCCGGATCTCCCGGCCTTCCTTGGTGCGGATGGGTATGTTCTGCAAATTGGGGTCGGTGGAGGCCAAGCGTCCGGTCGTCGTGGAAGCCAGCGCGTAGCTGGTGTGGATGCGGCCGGTCGTGGGATTGATATGTTGGGGTAGCGAGTCGGTATAGGTCGACATCAGCTTCGTGAGTTGCCGCCATTCCAGCATCACGTTGATCAGCTTGCGGGCATGCTCCGGCAAGTCTTCGCTGGCGGCGAGATCGTCAAGCAGGCCGGCACGTGTCTCCCATTGCCCGGTTTTGGTCTTGCGCCCACCCGGCAGCTTCAGATTGTCGAACAGGAATTCGCCCAGCTGCCGCGCCGAAGCCAGATTGAACTTGTGGCCGGCCAGTGTGTAAATCTCCTCTTCCAGCCTGGCAATGCGTTGGGCAAACGTGGAACTGAGGCGGGAAAGGATACTGCGGTCGACCTTGACGCCGGCTCTTTCCATGGCAGCGAGGATCGACACCATCGGTCGTTCCAACGTCTCGTACACGGCGGTCATGCCGTCGACCGCGAGCCGCGGCTTGAGCAGCATCCACACGCGCAGCGTGACGTCGGCATCCTCGCCGGCGTATTCGGTGGCTTTGTCGAGCGGCACCTGGGCAAAAGTCTTGTCGGATTTCTTCGCACCGGGGGCGTGCTGCAGGACCTCGCTGAAGGGTATGCAGGCGTGGCCGAGGTGGCGCTCGGCCAATTCATCCAGGCCGTGGTTGCCGCGTCCGCCATCGAGCGCGTAGGAGAGAAGAAGCGTATCGTCGAGGGGAGCGAGCGCGATGCCATGTTGCGCCAGTACGACGCAATCGTACTTGAGGTTCTGCCCAATCTTGAGGACGGATGGATCCTCCAGCAACGGGGCAAGCACGCTTAAAGCGTCCCCGACGTGGACCTGCTGCAGAGATCCTTCGCCAAAATCGAACGCCCCGCTGGCAGGTCGATGTCCGAGCGGCACATAGCAAGCCTTACCTGGTGCCAACGCCATCGAGAAGCCCACGAATTCCGCCTGCATGGGATCGAGGCTCGTTGTTTCGATGTCGAAGGCAAGCCGGCCGGCCGCGCGCGCTTGCGCGATCCAGCTTTCAAGGCTGACGAGGTCGGTGACGGTTTCGTAGCTGCTGCGCTCGATTTTGCCGCGTGCCAATTGGCGTGCAGCTTCAGCCGCGGCGCCAGGCGTCCAGGCGCCGGGCGCCGACTGTTTTGCGCCGGGTTTGCCGCGCGCTTGCGTGACCGCCTCGGTGAGCCGGCCCGGCCCTGGGCCGGATGGGCGCTGTGCGGGCGGCGGGGTGGCCACACCCAGGCCTTCGGCGATGCGCTTCGTCAGGGTGGCAAATTCCATTTCCCGCAAGAATGCCAAGAGGCGCTGGGCGTCGGGATCGCGCACACCGAGCCGTTCGGGGGCGACCTCGAGGGGCACATCGTCCTTGAGTTTGACGAGATCGAAGGAAAGTCGCGCTTGGATGGCGAATTCCAAGAGCCGCTCGCGCCGCTTCGGCTGTTTGATTTCGCCGGCGCGGCTCAGCAATGTTTCCAGGTCACCAAATTCATTGATGAGTTCGGCGGCCGTCTTGACCCCGATGCCCGGCACACCCGGGACGTTGTCGATTGAATCGCCGGCGAGCGCCTGCACATCGACGACGCGCTCGGGTGAGACGCCAAAGCGCTCGCGTACTTCGTTGGGGCCGATACTGCGATTTTTCATGGTGTCAAGCATCGAGATGGTGGGCCCCACCAACTGCATGAGATCCTTGTCAGAGGAGACAATCGTTACGCTGCCGCCGCTCTCGATTGTGCGGTTGGCATAGGTCGCAATTAAATCGTCGGCTTCGTAGCCGAACTGCTCGATGCAGGCGATGTTGAAGGCTTTGACGGCATCGCGGATCAACGGAAACTGCGGGATGAGCTCTTCCGGGGCCGGCGGGCGGTGCGCCTTATAGTCCTTGTAGATGTCATTGCGGAAGGTCTTTTCGCTCGCGTCAAATATGACGGCGATATGCGTTGGCCCGCCGCCTTTGCGCGCATCCTGCAGCAATTTCCAGAGCATGCCGCAGAAACCGTGCACCGCGCCCACGGGTAGCCCGTCGGATGGGCGCGTGAGAGGCGGCAGCGCATGGAATGCGCGAAAGATGTAACCCGAACCGTCGATCAGGTAGACTTGGCTGCCTTTGATGATCGGCACCGGCTCGCCGGGTGGGATCGAGCAGACGGCGGCGCGTTTGTTGGTCGGGTCGTGCCTGTTGGATTGTGTGGCCATGACGCGCACTATAGTTGGACATTGGCGATTGTCAGCCAAGAAGACTGTTCAATTCACGGTCGCCGAGCGTGTGGAAAGCTATCAACCGAAGCAAAATAAGGCTTGATGTCGAGGAGGGGCGTGCCGTCGACGCAATCGACGCTACGTACCACCAGCGTGAGATCCTCGATTTTGACGAGCTCGACGGTTGCCAGGGCAATTGGATTGGGCCGCACGGGTGAACGCAGGGCAAAGGTGCCGCGGGGACGACCCAGATGGGCAGGGACCTGCAGGACCAGGTCGCGGCGCGCCTCGTGCATCCAATAGAGAAGATGGATGTGGCTGTAGTGCTCGAGGTCCTTGAGCGCCGGGGCGTAGGGTGGGTCGAGCTCGACCCGGCCGACGGCCCTCGATTGAGCACTATTCTTCGGACAATCGTCACGGCTCTTGAAGGGCGTGCGAATACGCCCGATGAAATAAATGCCTGCATCGTAGAGCTCGGGCAGTGCGATCGCTCTCTCGCCCGGTCGTACGTCGCTTGCCTCGGCCATCCCCAAAACTCCGGCATCGCTTGATGGAGCGCGGTTTGCGCCAAACTTTTGGGCTGTTTGCGGCCGACGGTCAAATGCGCTATCACCGGGCCGTGCACCCGTAGCTCAGCTGGATAGAGTGTCGCCCTCCGAAGGCGAAGGTCACAGGTTCGAATCCTGTCGGGTGCGCCAGCCTTCAAAGGGTCCGGCCCGGAGACATAGGCAACAAAACGTACCTATGACATAGGTGACAACCTGGGCCCGAACGGGTTGTCGCGGGGGCGGCTTTGGTCCTCGCGGGGATCGGGGCAATGAGGGTGGCGGCCGCTTTGGAAGGCCCTGCGCAGCCCCCATCGCGTCTTAGAAGGGTTACCTCAAGCACATTGTGCTTTGTGCGAAATAGTAACGGCACCTCGACCGTTGTCGGTACGACCCGGCTCCGGCACCCCACACCCAGCCGTCCGTGTCATGCCGCTCGAAGGCATCCTGCGGTCCGTAGTGCGTAACAGGATGCCTCGCGGCTTTCGCATGGAGCCCCAACCCATCAGGCGTGGGGCTTTTTTTCCGCGGGATCGCAAGGACCCGCAGGGCACGTTCGCCTCGCTCAGGCGCGGCGGCCCACGCTGCAAACGCGGCCGGTGCTAGGCCTACCGGCCAGTCCAACTTGAAGAGACGCGCCGCACGGAACAACGGTTCGATTTCGTACGATTTCGCGGTCACATGGACAAGCAAACCCGAACATCGCTTCTCGACGTTGCACGGCTGCTCGACTGTGCCGTCGAAACGCGGACGCCAGCGTAACACATGCTCCCGCAGACACGGCCGCAGCTGCACGAGCCCGCCCAGACGTGTGAGCAACATGGCTGATGCTGCCCTTCAGTACTCAGGCTATCTGCGAAGCGGACGACGGCTCTGATTGGACGTCGGATCGGAATTAAGTGTGCAGTCTCCGCCCCGTCGTTCATGCGACCCGCCCGGCGACCCCACTCGCCAGCCCAAGGGATGCAAGCAACGCCCAAGGCGGGGTGCAGGGCACCACCTTGGGGCTGAGCCCTCTTAGGCTGATGGCGTGGACACACGCCGATAAGATAAGACGTAGACTTTGCCGCTTTCCCAGCGGGGTAAAGCGCTCAATAACGTAGGCAAACGTACGGTGCATCGACGGCAACGGCTGTCTGCACCAACCATCCCTCTGGCGTTAGGGCCCGACCCTCGGGCGAGCCCTGCCTTGCACACCGCTCGCTACGCCGCGAGCCGTCACGCGGTGCTGTCGGGGCGCCGTTCACTGCTGGTCGGGCCCGTATGTACGAGACCGCGCCGTGTCCATGATCGATTTGGTCGCTGTGGAGCGCTAACGTTGACAAGCCTCGCAAGCGGCAGCGGCACGGAGTTAACTACATCACGAACCGAGTGGAGAGCGGACTGGCGAGCAGGAGGGCTCTCGCCTCAATACGGGATGGCTGTCATGACGTCCTCCTGGCCCTTTGTTGGCGACGGGTCGTATGGCCCTGATGCGCTTGGCATCCTGAACCGAGCGTTTGATGATACGTGGATCGAAATCGCTGGGAATTTCGGCGACGAACCTCTGGAAATAGAGAACGCCCGAACCAAGCTCGCGGATGCTTTGCTCAAAGCCGCGGATGAGGATGGCTGCGCCAGCATTGACGCGCTCAAGACGAGGGCACTTCGCATCATGGCGCTTGCATACGTCAGGTCCCGGCCCTATTAGCGCGGCGCGGTCGGCCCGATCTGGGCGCGGATGGTTTAGCGCAATCGTCTGAAGTAATGTCCTCCAGATCTTCGACACGCGAGCTTGCGCGACCACCCCGACGGGGGCATCTGCAAGCGCGCGCGTTGGCGTCGCCCCATCCGGAGCTTGAGCTCGATACTAGCCGCTGCTTGGCTGCGGCCCGCTGCAGGTGGCTGCGCCGCCGAAAAGGCAGGGGACGGTTCTTTTGCGAGACGGTCGGTTTCGCTGCGCGCCATGCGCACACGAAGACAGCTTTATGACGCAGGCGCCCTGCACGGCTGCTCGTGAAGGGCAAACTCAGTGTTCCCACTGATGTACCTGTCCGGGTTGGCTCGATATTGAGGCCAGCACCAGCCCTTATGGTCACGAGGAGCTTCGCCATGATGCCAGCCGCCGAAATTCGCAACTTTACGTGGTTGAACGGTGAAGCGCGCCAAGCGGTGATGGATGCATTCAATGCTGTCTCGCAGTGGCGGGACGAGATCTCCCTTGCCAATGATCGCTACCTCACCAAGGTGCTCGACCAGGTTGCGGCAGCGCAAAAGGCGCAAGGCTGGCCCACCAGCGTCACCGTGGCGACACGCGAGCATCTTTTGAGGGCTTCCAAAGTCCAGACGCAAATGATCGACCAGCTGATGGGGGATTGGGAACGCCAGCTCAAATCACGGTCAACGTCGCCGGACCCGTCGATGTTGCGCATGCCGTCGACGACGGATCCGATGTCTGAGATGATGCGCCTTGGCGAAATGACGCTGACGCCGTTCAAGATCTGGTTGAGCGCCGCGGAGGCGTGGCAGCGCACCTGGGCGGACGCGATGCGGAGCTCGGCGGACGGGCATCTGATGCCACCGGTTAAAAGAGCCGCCTGAGCGCCTCGGCATCGCCCGCCACAAAATCACAGCCGAGCTCCTGGGACGCGCGCACCCAATGTGCAGCACAAAGGCGAACGGCGCAGGACAGCCAGGCAGCGCAGGCCGGCGCGCTCTCGGCCGGCATAGCAGGTGCTCATGCCAGTAAAAGCCAAAAACGGCGGGCCTTTGTTGATCGATCTCGCCCTGCAAGGCGGCGGGGCGCACGGGGCATTCACCTGGGGTGTGCTCGACCGCTTGTTGGAGGAAGGGCAGTTGCGCATCGAAGCCATCTCCGGCACGTCGGCGGGGGCGATGAATGCGGCGGTGCTCGCCCACGGCTGGATTGAGGGCGGAGCCTCGGGGGCGCGCGCGGCGCTCGATGCCTATTGGGATCGGGTAGCAGCGGCGGCCAGCTTTAGTCCCCTACAGCGCACGCCGCTCGACCGGATCTTCGGGCGCTGGTCACTTGATTACTCCCCAGCCTTTATCGCCTTCGATCTCATCTCGCGCGTCTTCTCGCCTTACGACCTCAATCCGCACGGCTTCAATCCACTCACCCTCATATTGCGCGAAAGTATTGCCTTCGAGCAGTTGGCGCGATCACCCATAAAGCTGTTCATAACGGCAACGAGCGTTCGCACCGGACGCGGCCGTATCTTCCGGAACGCGGAGCTAACGCCGGATGTCCTGCTGGCATCGGCGTGCCTACCAACCATGTTCCAGGCCGTCGAGATCGACGGGGAACCATACTGGGACGGCGGATATGCCGGCAACCCGACCATTACCCCCCTTATTCGCGAGAGTGCCGCCCAAGACACGATCCTGATACAAATCAATCCAAGGGAACGTCCTGGCACCCCGCGCTCCGCTAACGAAATCCTCAATCGGCTAAACGAAGTTTCCTTCAATGCGACCCTGATGAAAGAGCTGCGTATGATTGCGCTGATGCGTCAGGTCGCTGACCCCGGCTCCGGCGAAGGCAGACGCTGGTCGCAAATGCGCATGCACCGAATTACCACCGAGCTGATGACCGATCTCGGCTATTCGTCCAAGTTGAACGGTGAACGCGACTTCCTGTGGATGCTGCGCGCCGAGGGCAGGCGCGCGGCGAGCGCGTTTCTCGAGGAGCACGCAAACGATCTCGGTCAACGCTCCACGGCCGACATCGACGTGCTCTTGACAGAGTGCTGAGTCATGGACCTGGTGGGGATCCTGATCGCGCTCGTCTTGCTGATTTGGCTGGCCTTTCGGGGTTGGAGCATTTTGCTTCTGACCCCTCTTTGCGCTCTGGTTGCCGCGGCCATCGCCGGCGAGCCGCTGCTTGCGCATTGGACACAAACCTTCATGCGCGGTGCGAGCGAATTTTTCGCGCAATTCTTTCCGCTGTTTCTCCTTGGGGCGCTGTTCGGGAAGCTGATGGAAGACAGCGGATCCGTGCAGACGATCGCCAGCTTCATGACCGATAAACTTGGAACACATCGGGCGATGCTGGCCGTCATTCTGGCGGGCGCGATGGTCACCTATGGTGGCGTTAGCCTGTTCGTGGCCTTTTTCGTGCTTGCTCCGATGGCACAATCCTTGTTTCGAGCCGCCGACATGCCGCGACGCCTCATACCCGCGGCCATCGTGCTCGGCACGTCGACCTTCACGATGTCAGCCCTGCCGGGAACGCCGGCAATTCAAAACGCAATTCCGATGCCGTTCTTCGGCACGACGCCGTTCGCAGCACCGGGGCTCGGCATCCTCGCTTCCCTCATTATTCTATCCTTCGGGCTTGGGTGGCTTTGGCGGGCGGAACGCGCCGCGCGGCGGGTAGGCGAGGGCTATGGGCCGGATCCCGATGGTCTGAGCGAGCAGGCGGCCGACAATGAATTCGTGCGCGAGCGCGCCACCGCCGCGCGCGAATTTGATCCGGCGGAAATCCACCGTGGGTATCGCAGCGATGCCACTCCGCCGATTTTCTGGGCCGCGCTCCCGCTCGGCATCGTTGTCAGCATCAATCTCCTGATGTCGCTGGCAATCTTGCCGCACCTCGACCTGTCCTATCTGGCAAAAGACCAATGGGGAGGAACATCTCTGTCGGGGGTGGGGGGTGTGTGGTCCGTCGTCGTTGCTTTGGCAGCCGCGGTGGTCACGGTCATTGCGGTAAATTGGTCAAGGTTGCCGGCTTTGCGCCAGAGCATGGATGCCGGAGCCAATGCCTCCGTGCTGCCGGCTGTCAGCGTAGCAAGCCTCGTAGGCTTCGGCGCCGTCGTTGCTGCCTTGCCGGGCTTTTCCGTGGTGAGCCAATGGCTTTTGTCGCTTGGCGGCGGTCCGCTCGTCTCCCTGGCCGTTGCCACCAATGTGCTGGCCGCCCTGACGGGATCGGCCTCCGGCGGCATGACCATTGCGCTCGATGCCCTGGGGGCGACCTATGTGCGGCTTGCCGCCGAAGCAGGCATCGCACCCGCGCTTTTGCACCGCGTGGCCGCCATGGCGGCCGGCACGCTCGACAGCCTGCCCCACAATGGCGCCGTCGTCAGCCTTCTCGCCGTTTGCGGATTGACCCATCGCCAGAGCTATTTCGACATGGCGGTCGTCGGTATTCTCGGCCCCGTTCTGGCGTTGCTTGTCGTCATCCTGTTGGGGTCGGCATTTGGCTCATTCTGAGGGGTCGTTTTCCTTTCCGGCGGAACCCTGACCCAATCTTGGACCAGCCCTGACGGCAGGTCCCGGCGGCGTTACCCTGAACTTCGGTCGCGGGCGCTCGATCAGCGCTCGGTGGGCTGCGCCAGGAGCACGCGCTCGGGCTCGAGCATTTCGATGCACCCATTCGGTCCCGCCCGTAAGGTGTGGATATAGAAGCTAGCGCCGGCATTCTCGGCCGCTCCCATCACGGGCGATGGGGCCGACACGATGAGAAGTCCGGCGCATTCTCCAATCCAATCGAGGTGCCGATGCCCGTGCATCAATACCACCTGGCGAGCCAGAGGCTGCAGCCGCCGAAGGAACCAGTTGCCGTTGATCAGGGCCGTGCCAATGCGTTCGGAAAATGCCTTGGCGGCGCGCGGATATTCGATGAGATGATGATGGAGTGCAATGATCCAGCAGGCGCGCGGATATTGTGCGCACGCGATTTCGATGCCTTCCACCTGCTCGCTTGAAATCATGCCGAGTGCGTTCGTAAACGAGAAGTGCGTGTCGGAATTGGAATTCAGTAATATGAACCCCAGGCCGCCTTCCGTATCGGGCGGTAGTATCAGGGGAAAAATGCTGGCCCACAGGTCGGTCAGTTTCCCCGACCAGCGTGGTTTGCCGCAATCGGCAAAGTTGCTAAGCCAGCCGAGGTGTGGACTAAGCGCTTCTTCCAGGCAGGCTCCCACGCGGCGGTGGACGCGGTCCACGACCCGCACGCGCCCACCTTCTAGTGCACACATGGCCGACAACACCCGTAGCTTGCGCAGTCGCTTGTTCGGACTGGTCGGCAGATCGAGGCGCGCCGGATTGCAGCGGTCGACGATGTTTAAGTCATGGTTACCTGGCAGAATCAATAGGCGCTCGGCCAGCTGCGGAAATGGCGTCAAGGCATCAAAGAACTCCGCCCATTCGCTGGAACGGCCCGCATCGGTGAGATCCCCCGTGATCAGAATCGCATCCAACGGTGCCTCGGCATGGATGGACGCGAGCCGCCCGAGCGCCCGCTCGGTCAACAGGTTGCCGCGCGGTCCCGATCTGCCGCTCTCGATGCGGAAGCCGTAACGCTCGCCCACCATATGGATGTCGGACAGATGGGCGACCCGCCAGTGAGGGGCCGTTGCGGGTCCCGCGGCATAGCGCTCGAAGTCGCGGGGCTGGGCAATGCTTGCGTCGGCGATCCCCCATACGAGGGCGACGACGGCGAGGTAGCCGGCCACAATGACGATGCTGTTGGCGACAACCACGCCCGCCAGCTGGCGCAGCGAAGCAAACTTGCCGAAATCAGCACTTAGCTGGGCGTGCTTCCATGCCCCCATCACCAATAGCATGGCCAGGCCAGAAACTATTGCGCCGGATACCGCCGCCATGGCGCGACGCACCGTGTCGCGTTGTTGCGCGCTTCGCTGCGCCGGCAGCCAGCGTTCTGCGAGGTGCCGCAGGCCCTCGCGACACGCCACGTAGCCCGGTTGCACGGCGAGCGCATTGAGCGACCAGAAACTGCTCTCGGCCAGTCGAAACAAGGCGCGGCCGCCAATCAGACCGGCGATAATAATCGCCAACAGCAGCGCCGCGGGCCATAGCTCGGCAAACGGCGCCCTGATCTTGCTGTAAAGCGCCTCGATCCAAACCGAGGCAAGGATCGGCGTCAGGCCAAGCAACAGGCCCGGAGCGACGATAAGCCAGATCCAGGCCATCGCCAGCTTGGGGAGGCTGATTTCCGCCAGCAGCGTCCCGGCCAGGGACAGCAGCGAGTGGCGGCCGGGGCTTGAGGCATCATCCTCGATATCGCCGCCGCGCGGGTCGATGACCGGCCTCATGCTTCGCCTCCAGCCGGTGCTCGGAAGAAATTCGTTCAGCCCGCCGGCGGCCCCTCAACCGGTGTCAAGGCCGAATGGGTTGTTGTTTGAGACGGAAACCAAGCATGACCCACCAGACGCCGTGCAGCAGGAGATCGATGCCTACGACCACGCCCAACGCCGAAAGACCATCGATCGGCCATTTGAGCAACACGATCAACCCGGCGAGGATACCGACAAAGCCCGATGACAGCAGCAGTGCGCCGTGCCTATGCCAATATTCCCTGGCGAGGCAAAGGCGCACCAGCCCGGAGGCGATGAGCGCGGCGGCAAAGGCGAACGTCAGAACGCGAGACGAGGCCAGGGGATAGGCAATGAGCATGCCCCCGCTGATCACGTAGAACGCACCTAGCAGCAGGCGCAACAAGAATGCGCCCGCCTGCGGAGCCCGCAAGGTGTGCACGATTTCAAGCGTGCCAGCAGCCAGCAATGCCAGCCCGAACAGCAGGGTGCTGGGCTGCGTGGCGGCCAGCACATCGGCAAGTACAAACACGCCGGCCAAAACCAGGACGCCGCCAAGCCAGATTGCGCCCCAAGGATTTCCGGCTAATCCGAGGCGGGGGTTGTCAATCGAGGTGTCGGTCACGGTATCCGTCGCAAACAACCGGGGCGCACCACGGCCAAATTGTTCCAAGCCAAACGCTCCGAATATCCCCACAACCCCTGAAAAGCCGGGGGCAAAAGGCCTGAGCTGGCTCCACTTTGGAATTGCGCGTTATGCTAGGATCCTGCCGCGCCCCGACAGCAGCCGCGCAAGCCAGCGGGTCGACGGATAGGCCTCGCAGCCTGTCAACAGAGCAATCGTGAGGGGAACGCCGATGAAGGCGCCAGGCAAGCCCCACAACAAGGCCCAAAAGAAAACGGCGAATACGGCGAGGTACGGCGAAATGTTGAGGATGGAGCCGAACAGTCGAGGCTCCAAGTAATTTCCGATCAGAAATTGGATCAGGGTCGAGCCCAGGAAGATCAGCGCCGCCATTCGCCACGCCTCGAACTGAACGACGGCAAACAACGTCGGCAAGACGGTGGCGATAAATGGCCCGATGAACGGGATGAAGTTCAGCGTAAAAGCCATAATCCCCCATGCGGTCGCCAGCTCGAGGCCGGCAAACAACGTGAATGCAAAAATAAGCACGCCCGTCAGCATGCTCGCCAGCGACCGTACCAACATGTACTTGCGGAACTTGACAGCAATGGCATGTGCGAGCTGCAGGAGCGCTTGACCTTTCGCAGAATCATCGAGCGTTTGCAGCCTATCCTTGAACTCATCGACTTCAAGCAGCCCGATCAAGGTCAAGATTACAACGAGCAGAAAAAAGCCGGCAAAGCTGGTCATTCGCCCGGCGATGTCTTGCACTAGGCGAATGATCCAGCTCACGTCAAAGCGCGTCCCAAGAAATCCGCTAACAGAGATGCCATGTGTTTGTAACCAGGTGGTGGTAGCCAAATGCAGGCTCTGGAAGCGTCCGGCATTTTGGACCAACCATTCAGCGATCATGCTGAAACTCCAGGCCACGGCGGTGGCAAGCGCGACCAGCACAAGCAAGGTGGTGAGCATTACGAGCACGCTAGCCACGAGCTTGGGGATGCGCGCAGCCAGCACCTGCTGCAGTGGCCACACAACAGCGATGGCCAACAGCGAGAATGCCACGGGCGTAAAGACCGAGCGCGCCAAGTGCAGCGCCGCGGCCGTCAGTACGGTCGCGCACAGGCCGAGCATGACACGGGTCGTCGTATCGTCTCGCATAGGCGCGCGGAACCGCGGTCGTGGCCGAGCCATCGTGGCGAGCAGCCGACTATGTAACCAAGGGCCGCCAGGGGTCGGCTAGCGCGCTAGGCGTGGCGCGCGGTGGTTGAGAGCCTCCCACTCAACAGCGGACGATTGCACTGCGCCCCCAGTGGTCGGCCGTGACATGGGGTCCACTCAACGGTAGAGCCGAGCGGCTCGTCTCGGCTCAGGACGTCGGACCTTGGCTGGCAGTGCGTGAGCGGTGGGGCATGGCGAATGCGAGCCGTTCTCAGGTTACGGCCATGCTTCAGCACCGGCCCCCTTGCCTCGCGCCCTCAACCAAGCAACCTCGGCGGCACGGCTGTGTCAGCGGCACATCCTGTTGCACGCCGAAGTCGACTTCCTCATGTCGTTTCTGCACCTGCGGTAGCACGCCTGGTCCCGGACCCTAGTGCTATGTTGTGCTTGGGCGCCCTCTCCGATCGAGCGTTGGATGGTCGGCTCACCGAATGCCAGGATGGTCATAACAGCGACGATTGCGGCGGAAATCGCTAGCACGTGCGTCATCGGGGTCTTCCTCCTTGAACAGCAAGGACGCAAGCATTAACCCCCGAGGGCTGAGCAAGGTATACGGGTAAACCCCCAAGCTCGCGAGTTTGCCTCCGGAGAACGTCCGCCAAAAGACAATATGCCGGCGGATGTCTCGCGCGGCTGCGTAAAGCCGAGCCAGCCAGCCTGGCTGCCGCGTGTCGCGCGATTGCAGCCCGCCATTCGCCATCGCGCCGAGCGAGGCTTCGAGTTTGGCCTGCTACCTCAGGCAGCCTGCGCCGTGTGCAGTGCCGAGCGCAAGCTCTCCTCCTGCTTATTCGACAAGGACGTCTTGAGAACGCGCGGCTTGAAGCGCTCCAGCTCGGGTAGAACTTTATCCGGTGTGGACCTTTTGATCAGCATGAACAAGGCCGACGAACCCTTGGGGATGGTCTTGCCGAGATCTTTGATGAACTGGTCGTTGATGCCAAAGTCGGCGAGCGACCCAGACAGCGCGCCCACCCCCATCCCGGTCAATCCGCCGATCGCCATGCCCGCGAGTGGGTTCAGGAGCAACAGCCCGGTCAGTGCGCCAACCAGCATGCCGGCACTCGCACCGCGTGTCGCACCAAACGCGGTCAGGTTCAAAGCCTGCTTAATCTGAACTTTGCCGCTTTCGGTGTGCACCACGACGCAGGCATCTTCGAGATCGATCAGATGTTCTTTTTGCATGCCACGCAGCTTGGTCAACACCTCGTCAGCGGTGCCAACGCCGTCGAAATCGAGAACTACGAGATCACTCATCGCGTGCAACTCCACTCGAGAATTGATGATGCGGCCCCATGTCTGGGCCGGGTTTGATAACCGACCGCTCGGGCAAACGCGCATGCACAGCGTGCGGTTGACTGCTAAGCTGCAGAGGACGTGCCAGGGTTGGCGAGGCTTACCATTTGCCGCATGCCCGCTACTGCCAATCCGGCCAAACCCTGAAAACAAGCTCAGACCAATCAGAGATCGCGCATGAGGGGGATGCGCTGGCCCGCGCAAGCGACCTGCGCGCGCGGCGGCCAGCGCCAGGCCCGGTGGGCGCATCGTGGCGCCTGCTCGCCATCGGCAAGCCTTCGGCCGTCTCCACTATCTTTCCCGGCAGGCGTCACAATGTTGCAAGCGCTCAATCTAGATGGTCGCGGCCTTGAGGAGGTGCGCGTCAGCTGGATGCGCTGCTGCTTGTGTTCGCCGGGGCGTCGTGCGTGCGCGGCATTGCAAAAGCCCGTACCCTGATCCCCTCGCCTAGGGCCTTGCAAGCCGCGGACAGCAGCTGTCTCTCAAGGGGCGTTGCCTGGCGCTAGCGGCTCTTCTCAATCGTGCTGGACCTGCTCAGGCCCAGCTAGACCCTCCGCGCCGTTCCCTTGCGCGTGGAAAGTCTTACCGCCCTAAACGACAAGCGCCAGGGCTAAAGCCACAGCCAAACCGGTGCCAAGAACCGAAAGCGCACCGACCACGGACGCCAACCACACGAGCTCGCGTAGTTCACTTTGCGTCGAAGTCCACATTGTTCGCTACCGCACCATTAGTTGCCGAAAGCCTTGAGAAAATATCTAAGGCTGATGCTGATAGTCGGCCGAGCTGACCCCGAGTGCCCATCGGGGTAACACCCCAATTGTCCGGGTGGACATCCCGGAGGGTGCGGTCGCACACGGCGCGCAGCCGTTAAGCATGGGGTGGCAGCTGCGGCCCAACAGTTGAAACACTGGCATCGGACGCCACCCCTTAAGCCCTTGCGCGCAAACAAGCCGTTGCTTCACCGAGCCCATTGGGGGTCGACGGTGGTGCGTGGCTTCCAAAAAGGCCTGGATGGGAGGGACGGCGGTCCGGGCGGAGCGTGCGTTAAGCCTTTTGCACGCTCATCGCCTAGTAAGACCGGGGCAGGCCCAGCACATGCTGGGCGATGTAGGCAAGGATCATGTTGGTCGAGATCGGTGCGGTTTGATAGAGCCGCGTCTCTCGCCACTTGCGCTCAATACCGTACTCACGCGCGAAGCCAAAGCCGCCAAAGGTCTGCAGACAAGCGTCGGCGGCCTTCCAGGCCGCATCGGCGGCTAACATCTTCCCCATATTGGCCTCCGCGCCGCAGTCGCGCTCGGCCTCAAACAGCGCGCAGGCTTTTTTCACGACGAGATCGGCGGCCACCAGTTCGGCGTGAGCGCGTGCGATGGGAAACTGCACACCCTGGTTTTGTCCGATTGGACGCCCGAACACCACGCGCTCCTTGGCGTAGTCCGAGGCACGCTTGATAAAGTACTTGGCATCGCCCAAGCTCTCCGAGGCGATCAAAATGCGCTCGGCATTCATGCTGTCGACGATGTACTTGAAGCCTTTACCTTCCTCTCCGATCAAATTTTCGGCGGGCACCTCGAGATTGTCGATGAAGACCTCGCAGGTATTGTGATTGATCATGGCGTCGATTTTGCGGATCTCAATGCCCCTTCCCTTGGCCTCCCGCAGGTCGACCAAAAAAACCGAGAGACCATCGCTGCGCCTCTTTACCTTATCGGCAGGCGTCGTGCGAGCCAGCAGCAGCATCAGATCAGAATGCAACACACGGCTGGTCCAAACTTTTTGTCCATTGATCAGATAGCGATCATTGCCTTTCTTCTCGGCGCGCGTCTTGAGTTGCGTGGTGTCCGATCCGGTGGTCGGCTCGGTCACACCGAAGGCCTGCAGCCGCAGTGAGCCGGCGGCGATGCCGGGCAGGAACTTGCGCTTTTGCTCGTCGCTGCCGTGCCGCAGCACGGTTCCCATGGTGTACATCTGGGCGTGACAGGCCGCGGCGTTGCAACCCGACTCATGAATGGTCTCGAGGATCGCGCAGGCGCCCGACAACGGTAGACCAGCGCCGCCGAATGTCTCCGGAATGAGCGCGGCGAGATAACCGGTCTCGGTCAGCGCTTCGACGAACTCCGTCGGATAAGCTTCCGCGTGATCGAGCTTGACCCAATACTCGTTGGGAAAACGCTCGCATACACGCCGCACGCCGTCGCGGATATCGCTCCATCCGGGATCCAAAGGGATCGAGACGGGTTCGCTGGTCTTGCTCATGCTCACGGTCCGACAGCAGGTGTTACGGTTGGCGCCAAGCTGGCCCGGCGAGTGCGCACTGCGCGGAGCGGATCGCTGGCTGCCTCATCGGCCTAGGTAACGCGGTTTGCGTTTTTCGTTGAAGGCATTGATCCCCTCCTGCCTGTCGTGCGTGCCCACGGTGCGATTATAGGCTTCGATTTCGTAAGCATAGCCGCTGGCACGGTCGAGCTCGGTTGCCTTGTCGAGTGCCTTCTTTGCCTGGCGTACCGAAATTGGCGCATTGTCGGCGATGCGCCGAGCCACGGCCATGACCTCCTCCATCAACCGATCGGGGACGCATAGCTTGTTGACCATGCCCCAGGCATGGGCTTCCTCGGCGCTAAACGGCAGCGCCGTCAACACCAGTTCCTTGGCGCGGCGCACGCCGACGGCGCGCGGCAGGTTCTGGGTGCCGGCGGCACCGGGCATGATGCCGAGGCTCACCTCCGTCAAGGCAAAACGCGCGCCCTGGGCGGCATAGATAAAATCGCAGGCAAGCGCGATTTCCATGCCGCCCGCGTAGGCAGCGCCATTGACGGCGGCGATTACCGGAATGGGACAATCCATGATCGCTTTGATCATTTGTTCGACGACGGCGTGTTGTTGCTGCCAGGTGGGTTCGCTCATGCGCTTGCGCTCCTTCAGGTCGGCGCCGGAGCAGAAGCCACTGCCTGCGCCCGTGAGCACCAGACACGCGGCCACCTGTGGGTCCACATAAAAGGCTGAGAAGCAGTCGCGCAGCTCCGTCATCATGCGCGTGGTCATGGCATTGCGGGCTTCAGGACGGTTCATCGTTATGATGCCGACCCGATCTTGAAACGAGACCTGCAGCGTTTCGTAGGGCATATTGGGGGCCGTTTGAGAGAGGCGGGGGCGCTCGTTGCGAAGTGTGGCGGAGCGGACGAAGCGCGGCAAGCCCCCAAGGCGCGCACGAGCCCTGGCGAGGCCCAGCAGCATGCGGATAGGTTTGGAGAGCCCCGCTGCCGGCGATGTGCTTGCCCTGCTCCGAGAGTCAGATGTCTATCATGCACGCCTTTACCCCGCCGCGAGCAATCACCTCCTCAGCCCCGGCGAGCTGGCGGGGGACAATGTACGCTTCCTGGTGGCGCGCAGCGAGGGCCGAGCCGTCGGCTGCGGGGCATTACTGCTCGGCGGGGAAGGCGAAGCTGAAATCAAGCGCATGTTTGTGGCCCCTGACCTGCGCGGCCGTCAGCTCGGGCGGCAAATCCTGGCGGCCTTGGAGAGCCAGGCGCGAGCTGAGGGTGTGCGCGTCGTGCGCCTTGAGACCGGCGTACGGCAGCCGGCGGCGCTCGCGCTTTACCGCAGCCATGGCTACCTCGAGCGTGGGCCGTTCGGGAGCTATGCAGCAGACCCGCTCAGCACCTTTTTCGAGAAGCGGCTCCCGCACACGCGCGCTCAGTAGCGGTAGTGCTCCGGCTTGAACGGTCCCGCTTTCGACACACCGATGTAGGCCGCCTGGTCGGGACGGAGCTCGGTGAGCTTGGCCCCGATCTTAGCCAGGTGCAGGCGGGCAACCTTTTCGTCGAGCTGCTTGGGTAGCGTATAGACCTTGCGCTCGTATTTGCCGGGATTGGTGAACAGCTCAATCTGCGCCAGGGTCTGATTGGTAAACGAGGCGGACATTACGAAGGAAGGATGTCCCATGGCGTTGCCGAGATTTACCAGGCGGCCCTCCGAGAGCAGGATGATGCGCTTGCCATCGGCAAACGTGATCTCGTCGACCTGCGGCTTGATGTTGGTCCACTTCAGGTTGCGGAGGGCTGAAACCTGGATCTCGTTGTCGAAGTGACCAATGTTGGCGACGATGGCGCGGTCCTTCATGGCGCGCATGTGATCGAGAGTTATGACGTCTTTGTTGCCCGTCGCGGTGACGAAGATGTCGGCCCGCGGCGCCGCCTCCTCCATGGTGGTCACCTCGTAGCCCTCCATGGCCGCCTGGAGGGCGCAAATCGGATCAACCTCCGAAACTAGGACGCGGCAGCCGGCCTGACGCAGGGAGGCCGCGGAGCCTTTGCCCACGTCGCCATAACCGGCGACCATGGCGATTTTGCCAGCCATCATGACGTCGGTGCCGCGGCGTATGCCGTCGACGAGGCTCTCTCGGCAGCCATAAAGATTGTCGAACTTGGACTTGGTGACGGAATCATTGACGTTGATGGCGGGCCAGAGCAGCGTCCCCTTCTTCTGCATCTCATAGAGCCGGTGTACACCGGTGGTGGTCTCTTCCGATACGCCTCTAATGGCGCGGCCAAGCTCACCGAACCAGCCCTTCGCTTTGGTTTGCAGGGTCCGCTTCAGGAGCTTGAACAGGATCTCCTCTTCCTCGGAACCGGGCAGGTCGAGGAACGTGCTGTCGCCCTTTTCGGCGCGCACGCCGAGGTGAACGAACAGCGTCGCATCCCCACCATCGTCGAGGATCATGTTCGGCATGCCGCCATCGCTCCACTCGAAGAGCTTCAGCGTGTAGTTCCAATAGTCTTCCAGGGTCTCACCCTTGATCGCGAAAACGGGCACCCCGGCGGCGGCAACCGCGGCGGCCGCGTGGTCTTGGGTCGAGTAGATGTTGCACGAGACCCAGCGCAGGTCTGCGCCGAGCGCCTTGAGGGTCTCGATCAGCACGGCGGTCTGGATCGTCATATGCAAGGAGCCGGCAATGCGCGCGCCCTTGAGCGGCTGGGCCTTGCCGTACTCGGCGCGGGTGGCCATCAGCCCCGGCATCTCGGTTTCGGCGATGGAGATTTCCTTGCGACCCCAATCGGCCAAGCCGATATCCTTGACAATGTAATCCTGTGCCATCCGTCTCACCCGAAGTTGGCATTAAACACGCTGGGGGCGCGCGCCCCCTGGGATGGGCGCCAGTCCCGTTCGGGCTCTATAGCAGGCTTGGCGATCAAAGCAATAAAGATATAAAGAACTCCTTATATCCTAAACCTGCGAGCTTCAGGGGCGGCGGCCGTGCCAGACCTGATCGGCCGGGCGGCGCTGCCCAAGGCCCGCGTCCCCCGAAACCTTGCGAACACAAGGCTCGGTGCCGCCGTGCGGCGATTGCAAGGGGGTGCCGCTGGCGCCCCGGCAGGGTCTGACGGCTTGGCGCTCGGCCTCGGCGATTTGGTCGGAGGCGGCTCTCCAACGCCAACCGCCCGGGCCGGCTCAGTTTTCCTCGCCGAAGCCAGCCGCAACCAGGGCGACCAGCGCTTCGATGGCCTCCGGCCCCTCCGGGCCCTCGGCTTCCAGCACGATCACGGTGCCGGGGCCCGCTGCCAGCATCATCAGACCCATGATGGACGTGCCATCCACGGCGTTGCCATCGCGTATGACGCGGACCTGCGCATCGAAGGTCTCGGCGCACTTGACGAACTTGGCGGACGCCCGCGCATGCATGCCCTTGCGGTTGCAAATCGTGACGCAGGCGCGCGGTTTATCCTTGCTCAACATCGAAGCGATTTTGCCTGCGCCTCAGGGTTCGCCAGATAAAACTTGGCTGGCAATGGAAATATACTTGCGGCCGGCCTCCTTGGCGGCGGTGACCGCCTCGCTCAGCTTCGCGTCACCGCGCAGGCTCGCCAATTTGATGAGCATCGGCAGGTTGATGCCGGCCAGGACCTCGGCGCCGGTTTCGCTCATCACCGATATAGCAAGATTGGAAGGGGTACCCCCGAACATGTCCGTCAGGACCACGACCCCCTGTCCGGCATCGACGCGGCGTATGGCCTCGATCAGTTCCGTGCGGCGTTGCTCGATGTCGTCCTCAGGACCAATCGAAAAGGGCTCCACACGGTCCTGACGCCCGACCACGTGCTCCAGCGTGGCCTTGAACGCGTCAGCCAAACCTGCGTGGGCGACAATCACGACGCCGATCATGCGAATGCTGCGCGTCCCTGGTGTTCGGCGCACAAGCCGAGGTCTCCCATGGGCTCACCGTCGGGAGGCCCAGGGAGGGCGCATGATGGTCAGCCGGCGCGCGCGACGCAAGGAAAAAGAGGCCGCGGGGCGTAGCACCAACACGTCAGATCTGCTTGGCCCGGGCGAGGGCGAGGGCGAGCTTTATGGGTGCCGACGCCTCGAAGGGACGCAAAAGGACGACCGGCACGGCTAACCCCAGGAGCTGGACCGTTTTGTCCGGGTCGGGCATGCGCTCCAGCGTCTCGGCGGCGACCAGGTCGACCACCAGCTTCAGCTCAGCTTCAGCTACGCTTTTGACGTCGACAATGCCGACCCCGCGCACCTCCATTTTGCCTCGGATGCTCTCCGGTGCGGTTGCCAGCAGGCGCGGGCCCTGGCGCGTGAGCCGTACCTGATCGTCGGCCACCAGGAGGGGGGCTTCGAGGGCGGCTGGCCCCCGCCGGGCAAGATAGAGAAAGCGCAAGGCAAGGTCGGATTTGCCCGCGCCCGGGGGCCCTCGCAGCAAGGCCGCGCCGCGGCCGAGGGCGACGCACGTGCCGTGGACCAGCTCAGCCGCGTCGCCCAAGCTGCGCCCCCTTGCTGGCTGCCACCTCCGCCGACGGCAAGCGCACCGTGAAGCGTGCGCCGATGATGCCCAGCGCACGCCGATCGCGGAAAGCGGCGGGCTCCCCCGGAAGTGACATGATCGCGCCGTTGGCGCCGTGAAGATTGCTGGCCTGAATCGTCCCGCCATAGGCGGTCACGATCTCGCGCGAGATGCTCAAGCCGAGGCCGGAGTTCTTGCCCACCGTGCTATCCGTCTGCGGTCGATCCGAATAAAAGCGGGAAAAGATGTCCTCGAGCTTGTCGGGTGGCATGCCCGGTCCTTGATCGTCGACCGTGATCTCGATCTCAGGGCCGCGGCGGCGGGCGTGCACGGCCACAAGCCCCGCCTCGGGGGAGAAGGAAAGCGCATTGTCAAGCAGATTGGTGACGACGCGTCCGAGCCGCGCCTCATGCGCCATGATGATGTAGGGATATAGACTTTGAGGTGCCTCCTCGATGTTGAGGATGACGCGGCGGCTGTCGGTGCTCAACAGATCGCCGAAGACGTCGACCACACCTTCGAGGACCTGGCGCACGTCCACGGGCTCAATTTCCTGCAGCGCCATCTCGGCATCGAGGCGCGCGGCATTTGAAACGTCGGTGATGAGTTTGTTCAAGCGCTTGAGTTCATCCTGAATTTCCCGCACCAGCTCGGCCTGCTGCTCAGGCGTCTTGGCATACGCCAGTGCTTCGGCGGTCGAGCGCGCTGCGGTCAGGGGATTGCGCAGCTCGTGGGCAACATCCTGGGCAAACCGCTCGCTGGCTTCGACGCGCCGGTACAAGGCCTCGGTCATTTCGCGGAACGCGGCCGCCATCTGGCCAACCTCGTCGGCGCGATGCCCGTATTCCGGCAGCTCGCGGCGAGCTTTGATGTTGGTGCTGACCATCTTCGCCGCCTCCGAGAGGCGATGCATGGGCCCGGCGATGGTGCGTGCGAGCAGCCAAGAGGCCAGCAGGGTCGCTGCCAGGGCCGTCAGCGCCAACAAGAGAATGAGATAGCGCTCCTCGGCGAGAATCTCATCGATTTCACCGGGCCGCGTCGAAAGCAAGAGCACGCCCTGCACGGCTTTGCGGAATTGGATCGGCACGGCCATGGAGACGATCTGCTCGCCCTTTTCGTTGACGAGCAACATCGGCGTGGCGGAGCCACTGAGCGCCATCCGTACCTCGGGATAGGCCTTGCCATTGGCCCCTCCGATCTCCCGGTAGACGGGCAAATCTCCGCGCATCAACCAGGCGAGAAAGCGGGTCCAGCCGTTTCTGAGCCTAACCCGATCCTGCTGATCGACGGGCGTGGAAGTTCCGCGCGCCAGCTGGCCGCGCGCGAGGAGCTGAGCAGTATCGATGATGAGCGTACCGTCTTGCGCATAAACGCGTGCGCGCGTGTCGGCGCTGGGCAACAGACGACGCAGGATGGGGGTGACGCGCTCCGGCGCGATCGAAAGCTGCAAAGCCGCAAAGCCATCGTCGCGGAAGGGGCTCCGCGCCCCCTCGAGCTCGGGCAGTCGGTCGGGATCGAGCACCAGGCGGCCCGTCTCAATGGACGCATTGGCAGCAATGGCGGCGGCGATAATATCGCCCTGGGCGCGCAGGCTTTCGCGCTTCGCGTCGATCAACCAGGCGTGGTACTGGCTCAGATAAAAGATACCGCCGAGTAGAATAGCAAGGCCGATGGTATTGGCGAAAATGATGCGCCGCTGCAATGTGCGGGAAATGAAGCGGATCAGCGGGCCGGTCGTCAGCAGACCATAGGCCCGGGTCTGGCGGATGTAGGTGCGAGCCTCAGCCGTGCGGCCAAGCCACTGCCGTGGTTTGGCGAGGAGGGCAAGCATGGCAGCGAGGCTGCCACGCGAGGCCGCGAGGCCACGCTTCAGCGTCTCCCAGGCGCCGCCGGCAAACCGCGACCCGTCTATCTCGACAGCCATCGCACTCCCTTGGGGCTCACGCCTCCTTGAAGCGATAGCCGACGCCGTAGAGCGTCTCGATCACGTCGAAACTTTCATCGGCCTGCTTGAATTTTTTACGCAGCCGCTTGATGTGGCTGTCGATCGTGCGGTCATCGACGTACACTTGGTCGTCGTAGGCGGCGTCCATCAGGGCATCGCGCGTTTTCACGACCCCGGGCCTGGTGGCGAGGGCTTGCAAAATCAAAAACTCGGTCACCGTCAGCATCACGGGGTGATTATCCCAGTGGCAAGTGTGGCGCTCCGGATCGAGGCGGAGCTTACCCCGTTCCAAGACGCGGGCGGCTTCAGCCCCGGCGGCGGCCGCGTCCTTCGGCTGGAACCGGCGCAGGACCGCTTTTACGCGTTCGACCACCAGGCGCTGCGAAAACGGCTTGGCGATGTAGTCGTCGGCGCCCATTTTCAGGCCGAACAGCTCGTCGATCTCCTCATCCTTGGAGGTGAGAAAGATGACGGGCATGTCGGTCTGCTGGCGCAAGCGGCGCAACAGTTCCATTCCGTCCATGCGCGGCATCTTGATATCGAGGATGGCCAGGTCTGCCGGCTCCTCGCTCAGCGCCTCGAGGGCCGCGGCCCCGTCGCTATAGGTGCGCACCTTGTAGCCTTCCGCTTCCAGCGCCATGCCGAGCGAAGTCAAGATATTGCGCTCGTCGTCGACCAGGGCAATTACACTTTTTTCTTTCATGGCTCCCGCGTCCCAAAACCGTGTCACACCGGCGATTTATGGTTCCGACGTGCGCTAATTGTGGCAAGTCCCCCACGTTCGAACCATATTGTGACGGGAAACAGCCACCCACACAATTTTTCATGGTCCGAGCATGCCCTCCGATACCCCCCAGCCCGCGCACCCCCGCGCCCAGCCCGAGCCGCCGGCCGCCGCACGCCATATCCTGCGCACGGCCCTCAAAGGCGCCCTTGCCACCTTGGACTATGAAACGGGGCATCCTTACGCTTCTCTGGTCTTGACCGCAACCGAGCCCGATGGATCCCCCATCCTCTTGCTTTCGCGCCTGGCTCGACACACGCGCAATCTCGATCGGGATCCCCGCGCCAGCCTTATGCTTGATGCCACAGATGGCCTTGGCGACCCCCTTGCTGGCGGGCGGCTGACCTGTGTCGGGGAGGTTCGGCCAAGCTCGAGCGCTACCGCGCGCGCCCGCTATTTGGCCCGCCATCCCGCCGCCCAAGGTTATGCTGGCTTTGCCGACTTCGCCTTTTACGCGCTGACGTTCGCCGATGCCCATTTCATTGGCGGGTTTGGCCGCATCGTCGACTTGCCCGCGGCCGACCTCCTGCTCCCGATCGATGACGCCCTCCCGCTGCTGGCAGCCGAGGCCGAAATCAACGCGCATATGAACAGCGATCACTCACAGGCCATCGGGCTTTATGCAACGGAGCTCGCCGGCGCCCCGCCGGGAGCCTGGCGGCTATCGGGCATCGACCCGGAGGGGATTGATCTGCTCTTGGGGGAAAAGGCCCTTCGCATTGTCTTTCCAAGCCGGATTCGTGCCCCTGCAGAGGCGCGGGCTGCCTTGATCGGCTTGGCTGAGGTGGCCCGGCGAACCAAGGGGTCTTCGGCCTAAATCGGAGTCCCGCCGCCTTGGGGCCGCGCGTCGGCGGGGCCTGAGAGTTGAGGATTGATTGCCACGCCCGGCTCTGGGTGTGGCGATCAAGCACCTTGGCAGGGACGCTGCCGCAGGGATCTGATGGGGTCCCTCGCGTGCCCAGCTGGCAATTTGGCTTCGGAACACGAGGAAAGTGTGCAGAGTTACCTTTGTTGGTTCCCTGGGGGGCGCGCAGGGTGCAGGTTGGCTAAGGGCTAGGCGGGATGGCCTCAGGTTCGTTTCAACGCATAATGGCGATCAATAAGGCGATGAGCAGCGAGGCGTTTTCTTTAACTCTTCCGGGTTCGCTTGAGCGCGATCTAAAAGAGGCCCAACTGATTGAGTTGGCGGTGTGCAACCAGGAGGGAAGCCTGGCCGCCGGCGGCGCGCTGGTCGTCAACACGGGCGTTCATACCGGGCGCTCCGTGCAGGACAAGTTCATTGTGCGGGAGGCAAATACCGAAAAGACGGTATGGTGGGAAAACAATAAGCCGATGTCTCCCGCCCAGTTCGATGTGCTGTTGGCCGATTTTGCACGGCACGCCAAATCCCGTCAGCTTCACGTGCAAGATCTCTTCGCCGGCGCCGATCGGGCGCATCGCTTGCGGGCACGCATCTTCACCGAGTTTGCCTGGCATGCGCTCTTCATTCGCAACTTGCTGCGCCGCCCGTCCGCCGCGGAGTTACCCGGCTTCGAGCCGGAATTTACCGTCGTCGATCTGCCGAGCTTTAGGGCCGATCCCAAACGGCACGGCGTGCGTTCCGAAACGGTGATCGCCTGCAATTTCACACGGCGCCTGGTGTTGATCGGCGGCACCTCCTATGCCGGCGAGATCAAGAAGTCTGTGTTCAGCTACTTGAACTACCTAATGCCCGAACAGGGCGTGCTGCCCATGCACTGCTCCGCCAACGTCGGCCAAGGCGGCGATGCCGCGATCTTTTTCGGCCTGTCGGGGACGGGCAAGACCACGCTCTCGGCCGATCCGGAGCGCATTCTGCTCGGCGATGACGAGCACGGCTGGTCCGACGACGGCATCTATAATTTCGAAGGGGGCTGCTACGCCAAGACCATTCACCTCTCCAGTGAGGCGGAGCCGGAGATCTGGGCTGCCAGCAACCGCTTTGGTACGGTGTTGGAAAATGTGGTGCTCGATCCCGCAACGCGCGTGCCCAACTTCGACGACGCTCGCTTGACGGAAAACACGCGTTCGGCCTATCCGCTCGAGTTCATCGCCAATGCCAGCAAAGCCGGCACCGCGCCGAACCCCAGCAATGTCGTCATGCTTGCTGCCGATGCCTTTGGCGTTCTGCCGCCGATCGCCAAGCTGACGGCCAGCCAAGCCATGTATCATTTCCTTTCGGGCTACACCGCCAAGGTGGCAGGCACGGAAAAGGGTCTCGGTAGCGAGCCCCAGGCGACCTTCTCGACCTGCTTTGGCGCGCCTTTCATGCCGCGCCATCCGAGCGTCTATGGCAACATGCTGCGTGAGCTGATTGCCCGCCACAATGTCGATTGCTGGCTGGTGAATACGGGCTGGACGGGCGGCAAGTTCGGCGTCGGTCGGCGGATGCCGATACGGGCGACGCGCGCCCTCCTCAATGCGGCCTTAACGGGTGCCCTGAAAACCCAGCCGATGCGCACCGATCCCGTCTTTGGGTTCCAGGTGCCCATGGCGCTCAAGGGTGTGGACGCTGCCATTCTCAATCCGCGCGAGACCTGGGCCGACAAGCTGGCCTACGACGCCCAGGCGCGCGCCCTGGTCGACATGTTCCAAAAGAACTTCGCCAAGTTCGAAGTGCACGTGGATGCCGAGGTAAAGGCGGCAGCGCCGACCTTGCGCGAGGCGGCCGAGTAGGCGCGCTTCAGTCCGAATTGACCGGCTGACTTGGAGGGGGACGTTGTGCGGCAAGCAATGATCCGCAAGCTCGCAGCCCTGATGCGGAGGAGACATGTCGCCATTCGATCTTAAAGGTCGCGTTGCCCTGGTGACTGGGGGTAACGGGGGTATCGGTTTGGGGATGGCGCGCGGGCTGGCCCAAGCGGGTGCCGCCATTGCGGTGGCCGGACGCAATCGGGAAAAGTCACACGCCGCAGCTCGGGAACTGGGCGCGCTCGGGGTGAAGACCGCCGTGCTCCAGGTCGACGTCACGGATGAGGCATCCTGCCGCCAAATGGTTGCTGCCGCCGTGGCCGATCTGGGTCGGCTCGACATTCTGATTAACAACGCCGGCATCAACATCCGCAAACAGCCGCAGGACTACACGCTTGCCGAGTGGCGGCTCGTTATCGACAGCAATCTCACCAGCGCCTTCACGTGCTCCCATGCCGCCTACCCCCACATGACATCGGTCGGCGGGGGCAAAATCATCAACATCGGTTCCATGATGTCGATCTTTGGCGCCTCCTTTGCTCCGGCCTACGCGGCCTCCAAAGGCGGCATCGTGCAGCTGAGCCGCGCACTTGCTACCGCCTGGGCCAAGGACAACATCCAGGTCAATGCGGTGCTTCCCGGCTGGATCGACACCGACCTCACCAAGCGCGCCCGCGCGGAGGTCTCTGGCTTAAACAGCTTGGTCTTGATGCGCACGCCGGCACGACGCTGGGGCACCCCCGACGACATGAGCGGGGTTGCCGTGTTTCTGGCAAGCAGGGCCTCCGACTTCGTGACGGGAACCGCCATTCCGGTCGATGGCGGTTATGCGGCGCAGGGTTGATTTTCCTGCAAACTCCGGGGTCTCGTCCTCGCCACGGCGCTAACAGGAGAAGAAACGCCGACGGGCGCGGATGCCTGGCACGCGATCGTGCGCCAGGCGCAGGGCCGCAAAGCCTTCGGCAGGCGCCGCCTGGCACCATCGAACCCGGCAGCAACGGCTCGCGCGTTGTGGCTTTGATGCCATAGAATTTCCGCGATGCTCAGGGCACCTTGTCAGGGCGGGGACAGCAAGGGCTTGGGGCAAGCCTATGACCGATCCTGCTGCGGCCGCGCCGGCGCTCGATGGCGACACGCCGGTTAATCCCTATAGCCTGCGCGAGGCTGTCGATCGCGCCGGCAGGTCTGCCGGCTGGGCTTGGCTAGCACTCCTGGGGACAACAGCCTATCTGTGGCTCGTCCTCGCGGGCATCAGCCCTCGCGATTTGCTGCTTGACGCCGACGTGACCCTGCCGATCTTGCAGGCGAAGGTCCCCCTCACGCACTTCTTCATTTTGGCGCCCATCCTATTCGTGCTCGTGCACCTCGCCGTTATTGGCCAGATGGCGCTGGTGGCGCGCAAGAGCCTGGCGTTTGCCGAAGCCATTCGACTGCTCGAGGTGAGCGACGAACGAAGCCACCCCCTGCGGCACGAGCTTGGGACCTTTTTTCTCGTCCAAGCCATCGCCGGGCCGGAGCGCAGCCGGGTGATCGGCGCGCTCCTGCACGGCATCGCTTGGCTGAGCCTCATTCTTCTTCCCGTGCTGTGCCTGCTTTATTTGCAAATGGTGTTTGTGCCCTATCACTCGGTCGGCATCACCATGCTGCATCGTTGTGCGCTTATGGCCGATCTCCTTGTCTTGACGCTGGTTGGTGTTTTCCTGGTCCGATCCGAGACGTCGTTTTTGCGGGCCCTGCGGCGCCTCGCTCGCCACCACCCGCTCCGGCTGCTGCTCGCGGGCGCAGGCTTTGCAGGCGTCGCGGCCTGTTCACTTTTCATCGCCACCATTCCGGGCGAGCGGCTCGATCGCGCAGATCTATTTGCGGCGGCGCGCCAGCTGGACACCGCTTGGCTCTTTGGCGAGACCCTGCCCGCCCTCGGTTTGGCGCTTCCCACCGAGGCGGCCCTCTTGCCACGCAATCTGATCGTTACTGACCTCGACCTCGCCGCCGCCACTGCCGCTGGCCTCCCGCGCGCCCCGCTCAACTTGCGGGGGCGAGAGCTTCGCTTTGCCAAGTTTGATCGCTCGGACCTGGGCGGGGCCGACCTGTCGGGGGCCAATCTCGACGGTGCCAGCTTCATCGATGCCGACCTCAGCAACGCCTCGCTCAAGTGCCTAGCGCCGGAGCCCGACCCAACTCGCGAGCCGCGGGGCTTCCGCTGCACGAGTGCGCGCAAGGCAAACCTGACGCGGGCCAAGCTCACGGCAGCCAAGCTCTCGGGTATCGAGCTCACGCAGGCAAACCTAGAAGCCGCACGCCTCGAAGATGCGCTCCTCAACCGCGCCCGGCTTGAGGGCGCCAACCTCAGCGGCGCCCGCCTCGAGCGTGCCAACCTTACTGGCAGCGTCCTTAGAGGTGCCAACGCGGCCGGCGCATGGCTGCAGGGGGCCGATCTTTCCGGCGCGCAGCTGCAGCTTGCGAATTTCAGCAGCGCCAGGCTGCAAGGCGCCGATTTATCGACGGCGGGCCTCGAGGGGGCCAACTTGCGGCATGCCGAACTGGAAGGCGCCAATCTCGCGCGCAGCGTCCTGTTCGCAACAGATCTTGGCAACGCCCGGCTCGCCGGCGCCGACCTGACGGCGGCGCTGATTTGGCGGACGGTACCACCGGCAAACGACGGTTTGGCCTTGGCCGACCTAGCCGGAATTGTCCTGCGGCCACCGCGCGATCAGGATTTGGCCCAGCTCGGCGCGCATTCGCGCACCGACGATGCGAGCCTTGAGCTGCGCCTTGCCTCCGAAATGAGGGCCTGGACCACTTCGTCCGAGCAACAGGCCTGGCAGGGCCTTCTTAAGCCCCGCGAGGCCAGCGATCTGGATCAGTATAAGGCCCGCCTGACCGGCTACCTCATCCGCCTGATGTGCCAATCGCGCTGGGCCGACGGCGCGGTGGCGGTCGGTATCGCCAAACGCGCGCTGGCGGATGGCTTCAAAGGCGACATCGCGGCGATCCACGCCCGCCTGAAATCCGCCGATTGCCCCGGCTCAGCGAGCATCAGTCCGCGCCTGCTGCAGGAGCTGGCCATGGCGGTGGAGGCGAGCCGGGCGCAGGATTAGCCGGCGCGAACAAGCCAGCCCCTTGCCTGCCGGGCACAGCGCACGGGATCGGGCACAGCGCACGGGATATTGCAACCCCGGGCTCACCCGCCCTTGCCGTGCGCCTGCTGCCGATCCCGCACAAGGTCCAGGGGCGGCCAGCCCTCCCCCGCGCCGAGCCGCCAACTTAGGTGCCGCCCTCGACGATCGCCTCGGCAATTTTTTCCGCCGTCATCAAGGTGGGAAAATTGGTATTGGCGCAGGGCACGAGTGGGAAGATCGAGGCATCGACCACGCGCAGGCCGCCAACGCCCCGCACGCGTCCCTGCGTATCCGTCACCGCCATGCTATCTCCCTCCGCTCCCATGCGGGCGCTGCAGGAGGCATGCCAGACACCGATCGCGGCCTTGCGCACGAAAGCTTCGAGGGCATCGTCGTCGTGCATCACCTCGTCGAAGGCGAAACCCTCGGTGATGAGGTTGCGGATCAGGTAGCTGCGTAGGGCTTGCGGTCCGTCGAGCAGTGCACCGGCGATCGATGTTAGCACCTTGTTCTTGGTATTGACGACGCCGACTTTGCGTACACGGTCGGAATAGGTGGCCGGGAACGGGTCGGAGGTGACGTCCCGCAGCGCCGGTGTGGCATAGAGGCCGCCCATCTTGCGGAAGGCCTGCATCAATCGCTCGAGATCGCGCCGATCAGACAGCAGGTTGAATTCCACCAGCGGTTCATCGCGCCAGTCGGGCGATGCCAATTTGACTTCGCCCCGTTCCGACGCCGTGTGATAGACGGCGATCAAAAAGGAGGCGATGCGCTCCCCCACCGCATGCCAGGCCGACTTGCTGATGGCGACGACGAACATGTCGCCTTCGTGCATGCCTGCCATATTGGAAGAGTAACGCAGCCCGACGTGAATGTGACGGCGCGTGAACTCGTTCATGCGCCCATGCGGCTTGAGGTAGGCGGACACGGAAATGGAGGGGTGATCCATAAGACCCTGGCCGACGCCTGGGGCAGCATGCCGCACTTCGAGCCCCAAGTCTTTGAGATGGCCGGCGGGGCCGATACCGGCGCGCAAGAGGTGCGCCGGCGAATGGATCGCACCACAGGACAAGATCACCTCGCGGGCTTTGAACTCGCGGCGTTGTCCTTTGACGTTGGCGACCACGCCAGTGCAGCGCTTACCCTCAAAGATGAGTTCGCTGACCTGGGTTTCGGTTGCAATGCGTAAGTTGTTGCGCTGACGCGTGGCGGGGTCAAGGTAGCCAATGGCCGCCGATACGCGTCGCTCGTAAGCATTGGAGATCGCGATCGGATAGTAGCCATCCCGCCACTCCCCGTTCTGATCGGGAAGATAAGCGAAGCCCGCGCCCTTGAAGGCTTCGCCAGCGGCCTTGGCATGTTCGGTCCAACAATCGGGAAAGATGCGGCGCACTGGGATGCGACCCTCCTTGCCATGCAGCGCGCCGTCGAAATCCATGTCGCGCTCGACCTTCTTGTAGTAGGGCAAGACATCCTTCCAACCCCAACCGCGGGCGCCGCGCGCGACCCATTCCTCGAAGTCTGCCGGCGCCCCCCGGTTCGCAAGCTGCCCATTGATCGATGAGCCGCCACCCAGAATGCGGGCCTGTTCGTACTTGCGCAGGGGGGGCGGACTTTCCGTCGGATTGTTGTGTGAGACGACCTCGGTGCGCACCTTCAAGTCTGTCCAATGGTAGCGCGGATCGAAGTAAGCGGTGCCCGGATAGCTGTCGAGCACCTCCGGAGGCACGCGCCCGTGCGGGGTGTCCTGACCGGCTTCGAGCAGCAGGACCTCGCATGTGCTTCGGGCCGACAGCCGGTTGGCCAGCACTGAGCCGGCCGAGCCACCGCCCACAATAATGAAGTCGTAGATCATTGTTTCCCCTGCCGCTCTCGATGGAAGCAAAGCCGGTCCTGCGGATGCCGGCGCCAGCGCGGCGCCAGCATGGTCTTTGGCCCGGGCAAGTCCCTCTTGTCGCCGCGAGGGGGCCTGCGTCAGACGTCGCCATCTTTTGTAACGGGGTCGCGCGCCATTCGAAAGAGAGCTGCGCGCGCTTGACTGGGGGGCTCAGGGCGGCCGAGCGGTGTGCTGCAAGCTCAATCACCCGTCTCGGGGGCCATCGGCAGCGGCGGCAGAGCCGGCACGAGGCGCCCCGCGCCCCGCCGTCGTGGGGCATGGGGTGGCGCCGTTCCGCACTTGACAGATCGGGCGACAAGCTGTTGCGCTCAACCTCCCGCCGTCCACAGCCGTCCGCCCCTCCCATGCAGCCGCTGCTCTTCAGTTCGATTTCGATCCAGGATGTCACCTTCAAGAACCGTGTCGTGATCGCGCCGATGGCGACCTATGCTGCCATCGACGGTCTTGCCCAGGATTTCCATTTCGCCCATTGGGGGCGGCTGGTGCTGGGCGGGGCAGGGTGTGTTTTTGTCGAAGCGACCGCGGTCACCGAGCAGGGGCGCATCACGAACGGCGATCTCGGCCTGTGGTCGCAAGCGCACGTGCCACCGCTCAAGCGCATTGCGGGATTTATGAAGGCGCGCGGCGTCGTGCCCGGGATTCAGATCGCGCACGCCGGGCGCAAGGGCTCCATGCAACGGCCCTGGCACGGCAACGGTGCCCTGACGCGACAGGACCTGGCCCGCGGCGACAAGACCTGGCAGATCGTGGCGCCGACCGCCGAGCCGATCGGTGAAGGCCATATCGTGCCGCGCCAGCTTTCGATCGCGGACTTGGCTCAGCTGAAGCGGCACTGGGCCGAGGCCGCGGAGCGCGCGCTCGAGGCCGGCTTTGAAGCGCTCGAAATTCACAATGCGCACGGCTACCTGATGCATCAGTTTCTCTCACCCCTGTGCAACACGCGCACCGATGCATATGGCGGCGACTTCGGTGGCCGGACGCGGTTTCCGCTCGAAGTCGCCGAGGCCGTGCGGGCCGCCTGGCCCCGGCACAAACCGCTGTTCGTGCGCGTGTCGGCAGTCGACGGCTTCGACGGCGGCTGGAGCCTGGACGATACCGTGGCCTATGCCAAGGACCTGAAACTGCGAGGCATCGATGTGATCGACTGTTCATCCGGCGGTCTATTCGGCTCGGCGACCGCGGCGCGCGTCAAGCGCACCTGGGGCTTTCAGGTCCCATTCGCCGAGCGTGTGCGCGGGGAGGCCGGCGTTATGTCCATGGCGGTTGGTCTTATTGTTGATCCCCAGTTCGCCGAGGAGATCCTGCAGCAGGGTCGCGCCGATCTCATTGCCATTGGGCGCGAGGCCCTCGTTAATCCGTGCTGGCCGCAGATGGCGGAAATTGCCCTCGGGCGTAAGCCGGTCGAAGCCATGGACGATTGGCCCGTCGAATATGGCTGGTGGCTCAAGCATCGCGAGTGGGCGATTGAGCGCATTCGCGCCGACAGCGTGGCGAACTCGGGCAAAAATTGAAGGAGAGCCGGCAATGAAGCTGATGATGTTCGAAAGCGGCAATGGTGCGAGCCTCGGCATGGTGGAGAACAATGCCGTTGTGGATCTTGGTGCAGCCGACCCGACCTTGCCGAAGGACCTGCACGGGTTGATGCTGGGAGGAGCCCGGGCGCTGACGGCGGCCAAGGTCGCGGCCGCCAGCGTGCCGGCTGCCGCCAGGCTGCCGCTCGATGCGGTAACACCCCTGCTGCCGGTCCAGCCCTCGGCAAAGATCGTTTGCGTCGGGCTCAACTATGCGCTGCACGCAAAGGAGGGCGGGCACGCCATTCCCACCTATCCCTCGTTCTTCCTGCGCGTCTATAGCTCCCTGGTGCCGGCCGGCGCGCCGGTGGTGCGGCCAACGCTGTCCGCCCAACTCGATTATGAGTGCGAGCTTGCCATCGTGATCGGCAAAAAAGGGCGCCACATCGGCGAAAGTGGGGCGCTCGAGCACGTGTTCGGCTACACACTTTTCAACGATGTCTCTGTGCGGGACTTCCAGCGCAAGAGTTCGCAGTGGACGGCCGGCAAGAATTTCGATGCGACCGGACCCCTCGGACCTTGGGTGGTCACCACCGACGAGCTGCCAGCGGGTGCCGCCGGCCTGCGCATTATGACGCGCGTCAACGGCGAGATTATGCAGGATTCCAACACTTCCGATATGATCTTCTCCAGTGCACGCATCATCACACTGCTGTCGGAATTCATGACGCTTGAACCCGGCGATGTGATCGCGACCGGTACCCCTTCGGGCGTGGCACACGCACGCAAGCCGCCGACCTGGATGCGCGCCGGGGACAAGGTGGAGGTCGAGGTGGAAAAGATCGGCGTCCTTGCCAATCCTATCGTCGAAGAGCGTTGAGCGCGGCCACTAACCCGTCGATTGGTTGACGATCGGCTTGGTCACGGATGCGCGCACCACCGGGATATCGGCGTCAGCCAGGGCCGGCAGGCGCTGCTTGCGCGCCAGCGCCTTCGCGATAAAGGGGGCTAACTCCTCCATCTTGCGGCGCTCGCGTGCGGCGCTCTTGGCAGCGAATTCGCCCAGCACCTCGCGGGCCAACAGTTCGAGCGATTCGCAAATATGCACGTGTTTGTTGCGTCCGGCCTGCTGCAGCAGGATGATCTGGTCGATGCCCGCTGTTTCGAAAGAACGCACGTGCTCGCGAAACTCAGCCGGCGTGCCGATCCCGCCCGAGCGTTGAAAGGCGCTGGCCAGGCTTTCCGCACCGGATACCGTCGCTGCCAGCGCGCCGCTGTCGCGCTCCGCTTCGAACTGCTCGAACAGCCGCGACCGGCCGGGGACGGCGTCCTTGCTGACGAGCGCGGAGATGGCGTAGCGGAAGAATGCGAAGCCCTCCTGCCCGCGCCGCGCCGCCTCGGCGGCATCGGCGTGCAGGGAAAACGCCGACACCATGGCAATGTTGGCATTGACGCTATGGCCTAAGGGCACGCATTGGTCACTCTTGATAATGTCGTAATAAATGCGGCTCCAGGTGCGCGCCTCGGCCTCGTCGATGAAGGAAAAGGCAAGCGCGCCGAGCCCGTTGCTGGCCGCAACCTTGATGGTATCGCGGTTGGTGCAGGCCATCCACATGGGCGGGTGCGGTTGCTGCGTCGGCTTGGGCAGGACGTTGCGGCACGGCATCTTGAACGACCGGCCCTCGAAGCCGGGGTAAGGCGACATCACCAGCATGTTGGCGATTTGCTCGGCCGCCTCGAGCGCCATCGCCCGTTTTTCCTTGGCCGGGATGTTAAAGCCGCCGAGTTCAAGCCGAGTGGCGCCTTCGCCAATGCCCAATTCCGCACGCCCATTCGAGACGAGGTCGAGCATGGCGATGGCTTCGGCCGTGCGTGCGGGGTGATTGTAGTTGGCGATCACCTGGCGAATGCCGTGCCCGAGCCTGATGCGCCGCGTGCGCGCCGCCGCGGCGGCCAGGAACACCTCGGATGCCGAGCAGTGGGAGTATTCTTCCAGAAAGTGGTGCTCCACCGCCCAGGCGTAGTCGATGCCCAGCCGATCTGCGAGTTCAACCTGGACCAGGGCATCCTGCACGAGTTGGCGCTCGTCATCGGGTCCCCACGGTTTGGGTAGCTGCAGCTCGTAGAAAATCCCGAATTTCATGCGGGCGCGCTCGCGTCAAAACCCCAATCTCAACTCTCGCAAGAAACCCTAAGCAGGATCGTCCCCGTTGCCAACAAGCGCGCATGGCGTGTGCGGTGGATTGGCAAACGCGACGCCGAGCGGCCCCACTTCGTGGCGCGCTCGGCAGGCGGGGGCGCGGCTCGCGGCGGTTGGGCGCCCCCGTTGAAGCTGCGCTGGCGTCGCCGTCGTCGGGCGGCCGCCCGCGATGTGGTCAGCCCTTTGACCTTAACCGCCCTTGGGCGGGGCGCGGTCCGGATAGCTGCGGGCCATGCCAGCTCGAACATCCTGCTGGATGCCATATTGCGGAAAGGGATAGCGGAAGCCGTTCTTCGCCAGCGCCTCCATGCCGGCGATGGCCTTGGACAAAAAATCCGGTGGCAGCGCCATCAGCATTTCCTCATCGAGTACACCGCCATAGCGCCGCTCGGCGAAACAGGGGATCGACAGCGACGGCTGGCGCAATTTGAGCGCGCGTCCCCAACTGTCCGCACAGGCGCTCTCTCCGACGACCCCCCACTCGAAGTTCTTATAGCCGGACCACTGCAGACCATTAATGAAGTACATCATCGCCCCGGGTGTGGCGTAGAAGAGGGCGATATCGGGTGGATCGAGTCGGCCGGAGGCCAGCGGGGCCACCGCCAACGCCTCATACTTGCCATCCTCAACGCAGTGCATCGCCGCTTGATGCGCGGCGGCATCGTCTGGCGTTGAGAACCACACACCGCTCATGTGCTTGCCCGATCGCCAGGCCGCATCCTTGGCCGCGCCCAGTCCGACCACAGCGCGACACTGCGCCCCGACTAGGTCCTCCGCCGTAACCCCAACCGTCCATCCCAAGCGTGCCGCCTGCGCGACCACTTGATCCAGGGTGTGCACGCTGCTGGGCCGGCGTATGCGCGCAATGGCCTCCATCTCGGCGCGGTTTGCGAAAAGCTTCATGGCGAACGGGATGGACCGCAGGCGCAACAGGCTCTCAAGCCGGGCGGCGATATCGGCGAAGGCATTGGGCATGATCCTGGCTCCGGTGGCGGACGCAACGCGTGCTCCTTTGTAAGGGGTGGTGGGCCAGAGGCGCTAGCTATCACGGCCGCCCGCAAGCCCGCAAACGCGACACTAGCCGCAGGCGAATGCCGCGGCTGGGCGAGGCCGAGCGCCAGCGGGAGAGGCCTACTCGGTCGAGGCGCTGCGCGGATTTTTGGAGCGGATGGGCCGGCGCGGCTTTTCCGGCGGCAGATCGTCATCTCCGAACAAACTGAAAAATCCGCCGCTGGAGGAGGGATTTGGGCCGGACGCGTTGCTGTAGCCGCTCGACTTGCCAGCCGGGGCGCTATAGCTCGCCACCGAGGTAAAGCGGTCCCAGGTCACCGTGACCTTGGTGCCAACCGTAACGCGCGGATAGAGATCGAGCACATCTTGGTTGTACAAGCGAATGCAGCCCTTCGACACCGCCGTGCCAATCGTCCACGGCGCATCGGTGCCGTGGATGCGGTAAGTACTGGAGCCCAGGTACAGCGCGCGCACGCCCAAAGGGTTCATCGGGTGTCCGCCTGGCACCCAGCGCGGCAAGCGCGGGTTTTCGGCTACCATCGTCGGGGTGGGCGTCCACGATGGGTTGACGCGCTTGTCCGACACGCTGGTCACACCCTGCCAGCGGCTCTGTTCGCGCGGGATGGCGATGGGATAGCTCAACGCCTGACCGGGCTGCGTGATATAGTAAAGACGACGATCGCCGAAACTGACGATGATTTGCCCTTTGGCATACTGCGGGCTGAAGCTCACAACTTCGCGACCACTGCCGCCCACCATGCTGCCGCCGCCCCAATCCCAGAAGAGTTGGGCGGATGCCGGGGCGATCTGCACGCCGGTCACGACCGCGCCAACCCCCGCCGCAATGGCGCTGCGGCACAGCAAGCGTAGAATGCGCATCGTCTCAGGCTCCCGTGTTCTTTTTGCCTGTCCCTCTTACCTCGGCGAACAATCTTGCCTCGGCGCTCGTGAAAAGTGCCTTAGCAAAGTTCGAATTGATCGCCGTTACCGGCTCCGTGGCCTGGAGCCCATCGACAGGTGCCCGCAAGTCTTGAGATCCTATCCCAAGCGCCTCACCCCGCTCGACGCAAATGCGAGTGTGGGCCGCAAGGTGCCCGGATGCAACCCTTCGGACATAGTCCAAGGTATTGAAAAGCAACGATCGTGGCGGCGTTGTGCGATTTGAGCCACATGGAGAAACTGTGCACAAAGTCGGCCCGCATGAGGGCACGAGAGCGTATCGGGCGTTTGCCAATGATCATTAGCCCTCACCGACCGGCCTCGCGTTGCCGATACCGAGCGCCCGCCGGGGCGCGTCGGGGCAGCATGGTCTTGGCCACCCTGTTGGGACTCTTGGGCCTCCTGGTCGGCTTTGTGCCACCGCCGGCCCGGGCGCTCGACCCGCAGGCGGCGCCCGAGGCCGCAACAGGGTGGTATGGGCAAGCCGCCGCCACGGCCAGGCGCCAGATGGTGGCGACGGCAAATCCCTATGCGAGCGAGGCCGGGCTGGGCATCCTGCGCCAGGGTGGCAGCGCCGCCGACGCGGCGGTGGCCGTGCAGCTGGTCTTGAACCTGGTCGAACCGCAATCCTCAGGGCTCGGCGGCGGGGCATTCGTGCTCTTCTGGGATGCCGCGCGCCAACGTCTGAGCGCGCTGGACGGGCGCGAGACGGCACCCGCCGCCGCCGATCCCGGCCAGTTCCTCGCGGATGGACGTCCACGCGCCTTCGATGAGGCTGTGTTTGGTGGCCTCAGCGTTGGCGTGCCGGGCACCCTACGCGTCTTGGAGATGCTGCACAAAGAGCACGGCCAGTTGCCCTGGGCGGACGTGCTGGCGCCCGCCATCCGGCTCGCCAAGGACGGCTTCAGGGTGTCACCGCGGCTCCACCTGTTGCTGCGCTGGTATGGGGCACAGAACTTCGCGCTCCCGGCGCGCCAATACTTTTTTGATGCCACCGATAGTGCGCGACCGGCGGGCTACCTTTTGAAGAACCCCCAGTTTGCGGCGACGCTGAAAGCCGTGGCCGACGGCGGAGCCGACGCGTTTTACCGCGGCGCCGTGGCCGAGGCTATCGTCGCCGCCGTCAAGGGTGCGCCCAATCACCAGGGTCACATGACCGTGGCGGATCTGGCCGGCTACCGCGCCCTAGAGCGGGAGCCCCTCTGTGTCAGCTACCGGCCCTACCGGGTTTGCGGCATGCCGCCGCCATCTTCGGGCGGCTTGGCGATTGCACAGATCCTGAAGTTGATCGAGCCGTTCGAAATCGGCAGACAATCGGGCGATGCGATGAACGCAGCGGCGCTGCATCGCATCACCGAGGCTGAGAAACTCGCCTTCGCCGACCGCGACCACTACGTCGCCGATCCCGCCTTCGTATCTGCGCCCACGGGCTTGCTCGATCCCTCCTATCTGGCGCGCCGGCGCGGTCTCATCGATCTGTCCACGGCGATGCCGCGCCCGCGCCCCGGTAACCCGCAACAGCAGAGCTGGCGTGCATTCGGCGAGGACGCCAGCATCGAAGCCGCCGGCACCAGCCACTTCTCCATTGTCGATGCGGCCGGCAACATGCTGGCCATGACCAGCACGATCGAAGCCGCCTTCGGCTCGCGCTTGTGGGCGGCCGGCTTCTTGCTCAACAACGAGCTCACCGATTTTTCCTTCCGGCCCGTCGACAGCAGCGGCAGGCCCCTCGCCAATGCGCTGGCGCCGGGCAAGCGGCCGCGCAGCTCCATGGCGCCGACGATCGTCTTCGATGCGTCGGGCAGGCCGTGGGCTGCGCTTGGCTCGCCCGGCGGCTCGCGCATTATCCTCTATGTCGTCAAGGCCCTGGTGGGATTAATCGACTGGAAGCTCGACGCGCAGGCGGCCACAGCGCTCATGAACTTCGGCAGCCGCGGCGGCGCCTTCGAAATCGAAATTGACCAGCCGTCGGCGATCTGGCATGCGCTCAAAATGAAGCCCTATGGGCACCTCGTGAGCGCCGACCTGTTGACCTCGGGGACACATGTCATCGTCGTGCGCGCGAACGGGGTCATCGAAGGCGGCGTTGACCCGCGCCGCGAGGGCTTGGCGCTGGGGGATTGATGCATCGCGCGAGCGGCGCCCCGGCCGGCGCGAGGGGACGCGCGGCAGGCAATAGTTCAGGCAATAGTTGAGGTCATGCAAGACGCCGTAATCACAGTGGTAGGCGCCGGTATCACCGGCCTATGGCAGGCGCTGACGCTGGCGCGCCGCGGCCACCGCGTGCGCTTGATCGAACGGGCGACGACGCCCTTCGCCGGTGCTGCCAGTAGCTTCGCGGGCGCCATGCTGGCCCCCTATTGCGAGACGGAGACCGCCGCCCCGGTTGTGCTCGACCTCGGCCTCAGATCGCTGGTGCTGTGGCGCAATACTTTCCCCGCCGCCATCTGGAACGGTACGCTGGTGCTGGCGGCCGCGCGCGACAAAGGTGAGCTCGCGCACTATGCGCGTGTCACCCAGGGTCATCGGCGCGTTGATGCCGTCGCCATCGCCGACCTCGAGCCCGATTTGGCCCAGCGCTTCGACCAGGGTCTCCTCTACGCCGGGGAAGGACACGTCGAGCCCTTGGCGGCCATGCACTTTCTACTTGCGCAAGGCCAGGCTGCCGGCGTCGAAGTTTTTTTCGGCACGACCTGGCAGCCGGATATGCGACGTGGTGAGGATCTCGTCATCGACTGCCGCGGCCTCGACGCCCGGCGTGAGCTTGCGGCCTTGCGCGGGGTTCGCGGCGAGCGGCTGATTGTGCGGTCGCACGATGTCGCCCTGCGCCGGCCGGTGCGGCTTTTGCATCCGCGACATCCCCTTTATGTCGTGCCATGGGACCAGGGCCTCTACATGCTGGGTGCGACGGTGATCGAGAGCGATGATGGCGGTCCCATGACCGTGCGTTCCGCGCTCGAGCTGCTCGGCACGGCCTACGCGCTCAATCCCGCCTTCGGCGAGGCGGAAATTGTCGAGGCGGGTGCCGGCGTGCGTCCGGCGCTGCCCGACAACGTGCCCAAAATCGTGGTTCGCGGGCGGACGCTGCATGTCAACGGCCTCTTCCGCCACGGTTTTTTGCTGGCCCCCATATTGTCGGTGTTGGTGGCTGACTACGTGGCAAAGGGTGTCATTGAGCCGCGTGTGTTCGAGCTCGAATAGCAGCCGCAGCGCGCCGAGAACCGGCAGCCGACGGGGCGGCCGTGTTGTCGGCGCGGGGCGAAAAAGGCCGAGGTCTTTACCTGCGGTCAAGGTCAGGCTGTGGCTTGGGCGCATCGCAGGTGCGCGCCGTCTTGCCGGCGTCACGTCGAGGGGCGTCGGCCCGTCGCCGGCGCACTATTGATCGGCTCGCGGATTTAACGTTCCATTTACGCCACGATTCGGCCGTGGCGCTGGGCTTAGTCGAGCGCAGGTGCGGGCTCGTGCGTTCGATCTTCTCGTGTGTCCCTCGCGGGTGAGGAGGATGCCATGTTCGCTTGGCGCAAGAAGACCGAAGGTTTCGAGTGGCACCAGTACATCCGCACCGCCGTGCGGCAAAGGCGCCAGCAGCGCCACGAGCGCATGCTTGAGGCAAGGCGCGCCGCGGGACAGCAGGTGCAGGCTGCCGGCGTCGCACTCGTGGCGGGATCCAAGGCGGCCGGCGTGGCGGCCAAGGAGGGGGCGAAGGCGAGCTTCGGTGCCGCCGGGCTCATTGCCGGCGGTTTTGCCAGCATGCTCGTGGCGCTTGCCAAGATCGCCGGTCGGGCCATCGTGATCGCCGCGCGGCCCGTGATCGCGGCCCTGGCACGGCCTCCGATCGGCGGGGCGGTGGCCTTCACGGGCGGCCTGGTATTGGGCGCGGGACTGGGCCGCGCGCGCGCGCTCGGCTTCGATGCCGAGGTCTACATGACGCTTGGGATCGCGGCGCTCCTTTTCATCGCCGCATTGCCGCTTGTGTCGGCGCTTACGGGATTGCGCCTGCCGCGGCTCGCCGGCGCTGGGCTGCAACCCGCCACGGCAGTCATTGCCATCGCGGTGCTGGCTGCGGGCGCGGCTGGCGCCTGGTACGCCAAGGGTGGCCGCGTCAGCCTGCCAAGCCTTGCCACGAGCCTGCCCCTGATCGGGGGCAGCCGGCCGCTTGAAGGCCGTGCCTATGCCATCAGCGGCGACAGCTTGCAGCTTGGCGGCACGACCGTGCGGCTTGCGGGCATCGAGGCTCCGGAGCAGGACCAAAGGTGCGGCACGGGCAACCGGCGCTGGCGCTGCGGGGCGGCGGCCAGCGAGGCGCTTTCGCGCCTCGTCAACGGGCGCATTGTGAGCTGTGCGCTATCGGGCACCGACGGCAAGGGACGGCCGCTGGGGAGCTGCACCTCGGGCAAGATGGAGATCAACGCGGAGCTTGTGCGTCGCGGCCATGTGTTCGCCGAAGGTGGCTTGTTTGCGCGGTATGCCTCCCTTGAAAGCGAAGCGCGCGCAGCCAAGGTCGGGCTGTGGGCGGCCGGAGAGGTTGAGCGTCCCTCCGACTACCGCGCCCGCCAGAAGCGCCCCGGCGTCTGATCCCCTGCACCCCATCGCTTTTGTCGCCCCGGCGGGGCCGGACCGGCGGGAACCGCTTACGCGCGCGTTGAGTTACGCATTTTTGCCCGTTGGAACCGCTATGGCCAGCCAAGAGAAGAACCCGAAGCCGTCCCCAAGCGCGCGCGAACTCAGACGCGCCCGGCCCAGCCATCTTGTGCCAATGCTCGTGGTTTTGTTTGCCGTGCTTTCCGCAGTCGTGCTGTTTGTGATGGATCGCGATAGCGGATCGTCCGTTCCCAAGCCCAACTACCGCGCCGATGCACCCGGGCAAGCGCCCGCCGCCCCACGCTAGCTCGGCTCTCAATCCATCGCCTTGCCGATCTCCTCGGTCATCTTCTTGGCATCGCCAAGCAGCATCATGGTGTTGTCCCGATAGAAGAGCGGATTGTCGATACCGGCATAGCCGGAGGCCAGCGAACGCTTGTTGAACATGACGGTGCCCGCTTTCCAGACCTGGAGCACGGGCATGCCGTAGATGGGGGAGGATTTGTCATCCTCGGCAGCCGGATTGGTCACATCGTTGGCGCCGATGACGTAGGCAACGTCGGCCTGCGCGAATTCGTTATTAATATCTTCCAGCTCGAACACTTCGTCGTAGGGAACATTGGCCTCCGCCAGCAGCACGTTCATGTGTCCTGGCATGCGCCCGGCCACGGGATGGATGGCATATTTTACCTCCACGCCGGCTCCCTTCAGATGATCGGCCATCTCGCGCAGCGCGTGTTGGGCCTGCGCCACGGCCATGCCATAGCCCGGCACAATGATCACCTTGCCCGAATTCTTGAGGAGAAAGGCTGCATCTTCGGCGGAGCCGATCTTGACCGGCTTTTGTTCGGCACCCGCGGCCGGCCCCGCCGTCTCGCCGCCGAAGCCGCCCAGGATGACGGAGATGAACGAGCGGTTCATGCCCTTGCACATGATGTAGGACAGGATGGCACCCGACGAGCCGACCAGCGCGCCCGTCACGATGAGGGCGATGTTGCCCAAGGTGAAGCCGATGCCCGCGGCGGCCCAGCCGGAGTAGGAGTTCAGCATCGATATCACAACCGGCATGTCCGCGCCGCCGATCGGCACAATGATCAGGACGCCGAACAGCAGCGCCACCGCGGTGATCGCCCAAAACAGCACGGGATCGCCACCCGAGCGGCAGAACCAAGCGATCAGCAGCAACAGGAGCGCGGCCAGCCCGAGGTTGATCAGGTGCCGGGCCGGCAGGATGATCGGCTTGCCGGACATGCGTCCCGACAACTTGGCGAAGGCGATGACCGATCCCGTGAAGGTGACCGCGCCGATGGCAACGCCGAGCGACATTTCGAGGAGGCTGCCGCCCGCGATGTCGCGGAAATGCCCGATGCCAAAGGCCTCCGGTGCATAGAGTGCCCCCGCCGCAACGAAGACGGCGGCAAGCCCGACAAGGGAGTGGAATGCGGCCACCAGCTCCGGCATCGAGGTCATGGGAATACGCCGAGCGATCGTGGCGCCGATGCCGCCGCCGATGCCGAAACCGACCAGGATCAGCGCCCAGGTGAGCCAAGAGGTGTCGCTGAGCTGCGCCAGCGTGGTCAGCACGGCGATGGTCATGCCGACCATGCCGTAGAGGTTGCCGCGGCGCGAGCTCTCCGGACTCGACAGACCCCGAAGCGCCAGGATGAACAGCACACCGGCGGCGAGATAGAGCAAGGCGACGAGATTTGGATGCATGGCGTCCCCTTCAGCGCATCAGCGCTTCGGCTCCCTCTTCTTGTACATGCCGAGCATGCGCTGGGTGACGAGGAAGCCGCCGAAGATATTCACGGCGGCCATGCTTAAAGCCAGAAATCCGAACGCCTTGGCGAGGCCGCTGCCGGCCTCGATCAGGGACACGCCGACGGCGAGGAGCGCACCAACCACGATCACTGAGGAGATGGCGTTGGTCACCGACATCAAGGGTGTGTGCAGCGCCGGCGTCACGCTCCACACCACGTAGTAGCCAACGAAGATCGCAATCACGAAGACGGTGAACTGATAGACGAAGGGGCTTACATCCTGGCCGCCCACGGCCATGGCGGGGGCGGGCAAAAGGGCCAACATGAGCGCCAGCAAAGGCAGGGCGCCGCCGCGGGAGGTCCAGGGCATGGCGCGATGGGCGTCGCACCTCAGTTGCGCGGGTGGAACGTTGAGCCAAGACCGGGCCAGCGCGCGCCTCATCTTATGCCCCCTGTTGCTGCAGGCTCGGGTGGACAATTTGGCCGTCCTTGGCCACCAGCGTGCCTTTGATGATCTCGTCGTCCCAATTCACCTTCAGCACCTTGTCCTTTTTGTCGAACATGGTCTCGAGGAACGCGAGCAAATTCTTGGCATAGAGGGACGACGCGTTGACGGGCACCTCGCCTGCCAAGTTCAGGGGACCGGCGATCGATACGCCCTTATGCTCGACCACCTTGTCGGCTTGCGTCAGTTCGGTGTTGCCGCCCCGCTCGGCGGCCAGGTCGACGATGACCGAGCCCGGCTTCATGCTTTCAAGCATCGCCGTGGTGATGAGTTTGGGCGCGGGCCGGCCAGGAATGAGGGCCGTCGTTACCACGATGTCCTGTGCCTTGATGTGATTGGCGATGAGCTCGGCCTGTTTCGCCTGATAGGCGGCCGACATCGGCTTGGCGTAGCCAGCGGCGGTTTGCGCCTGCTTGAACTCTTCATCCTCGACGGCGATAAACTTCGCGCCCAGCGAGGCGACTTGCTCCTTGGTGGCGGGACGCACGTCGGTGGCCGAGACGATCGCGCCCAGTCGGCGCGCCGTGGCGATCGCCTGCAAGCCGGCCACTCCCACGCCCATCACGAAGACCCTGGCGGCGGGGACCGTGCCCGCGGCCGTCATCATCATGGGGATCGCCTGTCCGAACATCGCCGCGGCATCGACCACCGCCTTATAGCCAGCGAGGTTCGCCTGGCTCGACAGCACGTCCATTGATTGCGCGCGGGTGATGCGCGGCATGAATTCCATCGACAGCAGCGCCGCCCCAGCGCCTGCCAATGCCTCAAGGCCGGGGCGATCGTCGAAGGGCGCCAGCATGGCCGCGACGATGGCGCCGTCCTTGAGGGCCTCGACTTCCGCCAGCGAGGGTCGTCTCACCTTTAGCAGAATGTCGGCGCCGCTGAGCGTGCCCGCAGCATCGGGGCTGACGGTCGCGCCGGCCGCCTTCAGCGCCTCGTCAGAGAACCGGGAGCGCGACCCAGCGCCCTGCTGGACCCGCACGTTGGCACCGAGTGCCGTCAGCTTCTTCACCGTTTCCGGCGACACCGCCACGCGGGGTTCACCTTCTGCTTCCGCCGTGACGGCGATCGTGACCATGAGGCTTTTTCCCTCGGGGCGCGCGGGGGGCGCGCACACACGCGGGCGCGCGCGCCGCCCCATAAGCAATGACTGTGCTGCCGACTAGGGCACCAGATAAAACAGCATGAACAGGAGCAAGAGCGCCACCCCGACGATCAAGGCCACCGTGGCCTTCAGGAAACCGGCGTAGGTCCGCAAATGCTCAGGATAGTCCATGGCGGGGTGACCGCCGGAAGTATCGACAGCCATAGCTCCTCTCTCGTTTCGATGATTGCGCCGCGGCCTTGGTATCCGAAGCCTTGCCAAGCATCAAGTCTCGCCCGGGCTCGCGCCGCCCCCGTGCGCCCGCGGCGGCCGAGACGCGCCTCGAGCCGCCCTGTTTCGACCACCTTCTCTCCATTGGGCGGGCATGCTTCAATGTGCACCAGCCAGCCCGCTCGGCCACGCCAACCCGCCCGCATTCCCGCACAGGAGGACAGCCATGGATCTCGGCATGACAGCAAAGGTAAGACCGCTGGTCGAAAAGGTCCGCGCCATGGTGCGTGACGACATCATGCCGCTAGAGGCCGAATATGAGGCCGAGGTCGGCAAGGGCGATCGTTGGACCTACACCAAACGCCAGGAGGAGATCCGCGAAGGGCTGAAGGCCAAGGCCCGCGAGCGGGGCCTGTGGAATTTCTGGCTGACCGCCAGCGATAAGGGCTATGGGTTGACCACGGTTGAGTACGCCTATCTGGCCGAGGAGATGGGCTGGTCGCGGCTCGCACCCGAGACCTTCAATTGTTCGGCCCCCGATACGGGCAACATGGAGGTGATCGAGCGTTACGGTTCACCGGCGCAGAAGGAGCAGTGGCTCAAACCCTTGTTGGATGGCAAGATTCGCTCCGCCTACATCATGACCGAGCCGAACGTCGCCTCCTCGGATGCCACCAATCTGGCGCTCGATGCCAAGCTCGAAGGTGACGAATGGGTACTGAATGGCGAGAAATGGTTTGCCTCCGGAGCCGGCGACCCGCGCTGTAAAATCTATATCGTGATGGTCTGCACCGACCCGACCGCGGACAAGCACAAGCGGCATTCTCAGATCTTTGTGCCGGCGGGCACAGCGGGCGTCGAGATCCTGCGTCCGATGAAGGTCTACGGCGATGACGACGCGCCGCACGGCCACATGCACATTCGCTTCAAGAATGTGCGCGTGCCCAAGGAGAACCTGATCCTTGGACGGGGGCGTGGCTTCGAGGTCTCGCAGGGCCGCCTGGGTCCTGGCCGCATTCACCACTGCATGCGGGCCATCGGTCAGTCGGAACGGGCGCTGGAGCTGTTGTGCAAGCGGTCCTTGTCGCGCGAAGCGTTCGGCAAGCCGCTGGCGCAGCTCGGCGCCAACTACGACATTATTGCGGAAAGCCGCATGAAGATTGAGATGGCACGTCTCTTGTGCCTCAAGGCTGCGTACATGATGGACACGGTTGGCCAACGCGATGCCTCACCGTGGATCTCGCAGATCAAGGTCATTGCGCCACGTATTGCCTTGGAGATCACCGACGAGGCCGTACAGATGCATGGTGCAATGGGCATTACGCAGGATACGCCCCTGGCGCACATGTGGACGCATTTGCGCACGCTGCGACTGGCTGATGGTCCTGACGCCGTGCATCGCCGCCAAGTCGCGCGCGCCGAACTGCGGCGCTATACGAACCAGAAGATCTGAGGTTTCGGCTATGCGCGCCATCGCGCTCGCGCTCAAATGGGGCCGCGGCGAAGCCGTGGTCAAGGCTTCGCAGGCCTGCGCCGGCGCGGCGCGCTGCCCAGAGGTTGAGAGCCCGGCAACCCGCCTCCTTTGGTGGCGAACGTGCGAGCCTATCGGCGGCCTGCGCTGCCGCTTCGGGTTGGAGGTCCCCGCATGACAGACTTTGCGCATCAAGCTGCCCAGCTCGATACCGTGGCGCTCGCGAACTACCTTGAGGACCGGCTGCCCGGCTTCAAGGGGCCCCTTGAGGCGCAAAAGACGGCGACGGGCCAGTCCAACCCGACCTTTGTGCTCTCAAGCCCAAGCGGGCAGTACGTCTTGCGCAAAAAGCCTCCCGGCCAGCTCTTGAAGAGCGCGCACGCTGTGGACCGCGAATACCGCGTCATGAAGGCGCTACAGGACACGGCCGTGCCCGTGCCGCGCATGCTGATCTTATGCGAGGACGAGCGCGTGCTGGGCACCGCCTTTTTTGTCATGCAGCACGTCAACGGCACGGTGTTCTGGGATCCCTCGCTGCCGGAGCTCGACCGGGTGCAGCGCGGCCAGCTCTACGACCAGCAGAACAAGGCACTGGCCGCCTTGCATTTGGTCGATCCCGCCCAGGTGGGCCTCGCCGATTTTGGCAAGGCGGGCAGCTACTATGCGCGCCAGCGTGACCGCTGGACCAAGCAGTATCGTGCCTCTGAGACCGAGCACCTGCCGGACATGGAGAGGTTGATCAAATGGGTCGAGGAGAACGAGCCCCCGGACGACGGGCGCGTCTGCCTGGTGCACGGCGACTACCGCATCGACAACATGATCTTCAAGCCGGACGGCTCTGAGCTATTGGCCGTCATCGACTGGGAGCTGTCGACGATCGGCCATCCGTTCTCCGACCTTGCTTATCAGTGCATGCAATGGCGCTTTCCCAATCACGAAACTATGCGCGGCCTTGCCAACCTCGATCGCCGCGCGCTTGGTATCCCCACCGAAGAGGAGTACATCGCCAAGTACTGCGCGCGCGTCGGCATTCCGGGCATACCGAACTGGAATTTTTACCTCGCCTTCTCCTTTTTCCGGCTCGCCGCCATCGTGCAGGGGGTCAAGAAGCGCGGGCTGGAAGGAAATGCCTCGAACCCGGAGAAGGCCTTAAAGTCAGGGGAACGGGTGCCGTTGATGGCACAGATGGGTGTCGCGGTGATCTGACCCAAGCCGCAGGTGCGTGCGACAGCCGCGTCCGCGTTCTGGATGGGGAGCGTATGGGCACTGGCCGCGGCCGCAGGGCGATCCGCCCTCCACCCGCCTCGCCCGCACGCGGCCTTTCGCGCGCGGCGCACGGACAAAGGGTTCGGGCTTGGGCCGCCCCGATTGTCGGGCGCAACCGCTTTGGCGCCCGTTGGCTTTGCGCGCCGGCGGCCCGGGCGCGGGGCATCACTCTCTTGTGCCTTTGTTCGCCCCATAGTGGCGGTAGACTGACGACAGCCCTCATCTTCAGCAACATCCCCTGGTGCACCGATGGTCGATCCCTTCTTGACCCGCATGCGTGATGCGCGCGGCTTTGCAAGCAAGTTGTGGTCCTTGACGCGACCCTATTGGTGGGCCGAGGAGCGCCAAGAGATCCGCGTATTCGGCTTGGCCTTGGTGGTGCCCGAGGCCTGGATCGCGCGCGGTCTGTTGGCGCTGATCGTTGGGCTCAGCTTCATGATCGTCTACGTATCCAAATTGCTTAATGCCTGGAACGCGCGCTTCTTCAACGCGCTGCAGGAAAAGAATGCCGAGGCGTTCTGGGTCGAGCTGATCTACTGGATCGTGCTGGTCGCGCTCTTTATCGTCGCCTTCGTTTATCGGCAGTGGTTGACGCAAATGCTCACCATGCGTTGGCGCCGATGGCTGAGCGAAGTCTATTTTCGTGATTGGCTGGCCGACCGAACCTATTACCACCTCGAGCTGACGCGCCAAGGCACCGATAACCCCGAACAGCGCATCGAGCAGGATTGCGCCTCGTTCACGACCCAGACGCTCAGCATCGCGCTCGGCCTCTTGCTGCAGGTCTTGACCTTGATCACCTTTGCCAGTGTGCTGTGGGAGTTGTCGGGCAACTTTGTCATTCCGCTCTTCGGCGGCATCGTCATGCCCGGTTACATGATGTGGGTGGCGGTCGCCTACGCGCTGCTCGGCTCCTATGCCACCTACTTGATCGGCCGGCCCCTGGTGGCCGTCAGCTTCGAGTTGGAGCGGCGTAACGCCGATTTTCGCTATCGCATGGTGCGCATCCGCGAAAACGCGGAAAGCATCGCCCTTTATCGTGGCGAGCCCGACGAGGAGCGCTCCTTGCGCAGCGCTTTTGCCAGCATCTACGACACCTGGTGGAATTTCATGACGTACAACAAGCGTCTGACCTGGATCACTGCCTTCTATGGCCAGGCCGCCCAGGTCTTCCCCCTGGTGGTGGCGGCCCCGCAGTATTTCGCCGGGCAAATCACGCTGGGTGTGCTGACGCAAACGGCGGACGCCTTCGCGCAGGTGCAGGGCGCCCTTTCTTGGTTTGTCGATACCTTTGCTGCCTTGGCGGGCTGGAAGGCTGTCGTCGACCGTCTCACCACCTTCAGCGAGGCCATGGTCAGGACCAAGGAAGTGGCCAAACGCACCGCGCTTGAGACGCGTACTGAGGCCGCCCCCGAGCTTGTCGTCGAGGACGTCGAGGTCAGGCTGCCCGACGGCACCGTGCTGCTTGCCGACGTCGATCTCGCGATTCGCCAGGGCGAGAGCGTGGTGTTGCGTGGACCCTCGGGAAGCGGCAAAACCACGCTCTTTCGCGTGCTCGCGGGCCTGTGGCCGTTCGGGCGCGGGCACATTGGCGTGCCAAAGGGCGCGCGCGTCCTGTTCCTGCCGCAAAAGCCTTATCTGCCGGTTGGCACGCTCAAGGATGTACTGAGCTATCCCGACGTCCCCGAACAGCACTCCGACGAGGCGTGCCGGGAGGTCTTGAAAGCCTGCGGGTTGGCGGCGTTGGTGCCTCGGCTCTTGGAGCAGGCCAACTGGTCGCTGATGCTCTCGGGCGGCGAACAGCAGCGGTTGGCCTTCGCCCGGGCTCTGCTCTATCAGCCGAATTGGCTCTTTCTCGATGAAGCGACCTCGGCGCTCGACGATGCCGCCGAAGCCCAGATGTATGGCTTGGTGCGCGCCCGGCTCCCCGCTGCGGCCGTCATCAGCGTGGCGCATCGGCCGGCCGTCGCCGCCATGCATCAGCGACAGCTCGTCATCGATGCTGAGAGCCGACGTCTGTTGGGTGCCCCCGTGGAGGTGCGTTGATGCAGAAGAAGCGCATTGCCTTGATCGGTCTCGGCATGGCCGTTGGCCCGCACGCCAAGAGCCTCTTGGATCTCGAGGATAGGGTTGAGGTGGTCCACGCCATCAGCCCCAGTCCGCAGCGACGCCAGGCCTTCGCCCAGCGCTTTGCCTTTGCCGTCGGTGACAGCCTCGAGCCGGTCTTGACAGATCCCAGCATCGACATTGCGGCGGTACTGACGCCGCCCAATACACATCTGGAGATCGTCTCGCGCCTGGCGCAAGCGCGCAAGCACATCCTGCTCGAAAAGCCGTTGGAGGTTTCGAGCGCGCGCGCGGCGCAACTCGTCGAGATCTGCAGCGCAGCCGGCGTCAATCTAGGTGTGGTACTGCAGCACCGATTCAAGCCGGCCGCGGAGCGGCTGGCCGCCATTCTGAACGCCCGCGCGCTCGGCCAGATCGTCAACGCATCAACGTCGATCCGCTTGTGGCGCCCGCAGGCCTACTACGACGAGCCGGGCCGTGGCAGTCTTGCCCGCGATGGGGGCGGGGTGTTGCTGACACAGGGTATTCACACGCTTGACCTGTTACTGAGCCTGGCGGGACCAGTCGTTGAGGTGTGCGGCTACGCCACCAGCTCTGCCGTGCATCGCATGGAGTCGGAGGACCTCGCCTGCGCCGCCGTACGCTATCAGAGCGGCGCCGTCGGCGTGATCGAGGCCACCACCGCCGCCTACCCTGGCGGGCCCGAGCGCATCGACCTCATCGGCAGCACGGGAACCGCCTCGCTTGCCGGCACCGCCCTTGCGGTCGCTTACCATGACGGACGACGCGAAGAGGTGGCTGCTGATGCCTCCGCCGGCGGCACCGGTGCCGATCCCATGGCCTTTCCGCACGACTATCATCTGGCCTTGTGGCGTGACTTTCTCGCAGCGCTCGACGAGCGCCGGCCGCCGCGCGTGTCGGGCGGCGATGCGCTCAAGGTGCAGCGGCTGATCGATGCGCTGCTGGCGGCGGCGGCAAGCGACCGCAAGGTCAAGGTTTGCGCGACCGCATGACTTCACGCATTCGTGCAGTGCACCGATGGCATCGGTGCTTAGGGTGGGCGCGCAAGCGCGCAACGAGGTCCGCCGCCCCGGCGCAAGGGGCGTCGCGGCGGGACTTCGTGGGGAGGCAGGAGCCCGCAAGGGAGAACGACTTGAGGAGTTGCCACCATGCCTGTTCCCAACCAACTTGCCTCTGATATCGTCGGCCTGATCAGCCCCTTGCCGCTTTCCCGGCGCGGCTTCATGAGCTCGAGCGCCGCTGCGACCGCGGGCTACACGCTGGCGGCGGGCCCCGTCTGCGCGCAGGCGCTCACGACCGATACGACCGGCCTGGCGGCCGGCGACGCCAAGGTCAATGTCGCCGACGGCGAGATGCCGCTGTATTTTGCCAAGCCGGCAAACAGCAACAACCCGCCCGTCATTCTGGTGGCTATGGAGATCTTCGGGCTGCATCAGTACATCAAAGACGTCACCCGCAGGTTGGGCAAGCTTGGCGCGTTTGCGGTGGCACCCGACTACTACTTTCGCAAGGGCGATCTCAGCAAGATCAGCGAGATGTCCCAGCTGATGCCGCTCGTCAATGCCAAAGCGGACGCCGAGCTCATTGCCGATCTCGACGCCACCGTCGCGTGGGTCAAGGCGCAAGGCGGCGACACGAGCCGGCTCGGCATCATCGGCTTCTGCCGCGGCGGGCGCACGGTATGGCTTTACTGTGCGAACAGTCCCAAGGTCTCGGCGGGTGTGGCCTTCTATGGCTCGCTGGTCGATCCGCCGGCACAGAAGGCGATCTGGCCGAAGAGCCCAGCGGAGTTGGCACCCGAAATGAAGGCCCCTGTGCTCGGTCTTTACGGGCAGGCGGACCAGGGCATCCCGGTCGCACAGGTCGAGGCGATGCGAGCGGCACTGGCGGCGGCCGGTAAGCCCGCGCAGTTCAAGATCTATCCCGAAGCGCCGCATGGCTTTCACGCGGACTATCGAGCGAGCTACCGCAAGGACGCTGCGGAGGACGCCTGGCGCGAGATGACGGCCTGGTTCAAGACCCACAAGGTCTTGAGCTAGGGAGGTTCGCCGGGTCAGGCCCGCAGGTGCGGCAATATCCTTCCGCACGCAGCCTCGAGTTGCTAGAGTTGGCAGCATTGGGAAGCGAGTTTGACGCAGGCTCGCCAAGGAGGACAGGCATGCAGCTTAAGGTATCGCCAGTGACGCGTGAGGAATGCAGCGCCCAGGAATGGCAGGCCCGCATCGACTTGGCCGCCGCGCATCGTGCCGCCGTCATGCACGGGTTGCACGAGGGCATCTTCAATCACTTGACGCTGACGGTGCCAGGCAAGCCCGACCGCTACTATCAAATTCCCTTCGGCTTGCATTGGTCGGAGGTGAAGGCGAGTTCGTTCATGGAAGTGGGCGTCGGCGACGGTAAGGTGAAGCGCGGCGTCGGCGACGTTGAGCGCTCCTGCTATTGTATTCATGCGCCGATCCACAACAGGGTCGCGCAGGCCCGCGCCGTGTTCCACACGCATATGCCCTACGCCAGCGCGCTGACGCGGCTGGAGGATCCGCGTATCAAGGAGATCGGACAAACCGAGGTTCTGTTGATGGACGCCATCGCCTACGACGATAGCTACATGGGACCGGCCGTCGAACCGGAGGAGGGCAAACGCCTGGCTTCCCTGTTCGGCGACAAGACCATCCTGTTCATGGCCAACCACGGTATCACCGCCGTGGGTGAGACGGTGGCGGAGGCCTACGACCGGCTCTACTACGTGGAGCGCGCCGCCCAGGTGCAAATCTATGCCATGTGGACGGGCCAGCCGCTGAAGCAGCTGCCGCCACCGGTGGTCGAAAAGACTAGGACCGGCGGGGGCAACCCGCGCTACGAGCCCTCGCCATCGCAACGGCATTTTGATGCCATCAAGCGTATGCTCGACCGACGCGAGCCCGACTACAAGGATTGAGCCTGGTCAGGCGAGAGGCTTACAGGGGCCTCTCGCCGATCCGGCGCTCGAGCGTCGGTATCATCTGCGCGGCGCCCAGCAAGAAGGGGTTCACGGCGCGGGCCCGGCGATAATCGTCGAGTGCGGCGCGATAATTCTCTTGCGCAATGTGAATGAGGCCGCGTCCCGCTAGAGCGCCAAAGTGGCGCGGCTCGAGCGCCAAGACCTTGTCGATATCCGCCAGCGATCGGTCGTACTCATCGAGCAGGTAGAGCACGGTTGCCCGCTTGTTCCAGCCCTCCGCCCACTCTGGGGCGCGCTCGACGATGCTATCGAGCAGCGGCATGGCCGCTTGTGGCCGGCCGGCCTCGACGAGGGCCAATGCATTTTGCAGCATCGCGTCGATTTCTGGGCGTCCGGAAATGAGCCATAGCCGCCAGATCTCCTCGACGATGGCGTCACCCTCCAGGGAATCGTTGGTGCTGGAGAGCCGGGCGAACAGCGCCTTGAGGCGCTCTGCGCGCCCTTCAAGCTCCGCGGCGCGGGCCGAGAGCAGGCGCGGCGCGAACCCCTCAAAAGGCAGCAAGGCCCCTAGCAGCAACGCCGCGGACAAGAGCAAGCTGGGCACGCGCATTTGCCTCAACCTCGAGCCTCTCGCGCGACCGCGGCGATGGGGCATTCTTGCTCGTTGCCGCGCAAGGCGCCACTATAGTGGCAACCGCCGCGCCAAGCCACGCTGCCTTAGCGCAAAGGAGTGCAAGGGATGCGAACGTTCGTGTTGGCCAGCTTGCCTTCGATCTTGGCCATGTCGGTTGCCTTTGGCGCCCAGGCCGTCAACAAGACCATGGTCGTACTGGGCACGGCAACGCCAGGCGGCGGATTTCCAGTCTACGGACAGGCGCTGAGCGAGAGCATCAACGAGAGCGACTCGACCCTCGAGGTGCGCCCGCAAAACACGGCTGGCAGTGCGGAGAACATCCCCCTCTTGGAGGCCGGCAAGCTCGATATCGCCTTGGTGCAGGGCGAAGCCGCCCTGGAGGCACTCAACGGCATTGGACGAGCGCGCGCGGACCTGCGCGTCATCTTTGCCATGTATGCGACCCCCGGCATGTTCGTGGTGCGCGCCGACAGTCCCTATCACCGTATCGACGACCTCAGGGGCAAGGCCATTGCTTTTGGCGCCAAGGGTTCCGGGCTCGTGCTGCTCGCAGGTTATGTGCTCGATGGGCTCGGGTTGGATCGCGACCGCGACTTCGAGGCGATCTTGCTTGATCGCGCCGGCGACGGGCCCGAGATGGTGCTGAGCGGCAAGGTTGCGGCCCTGTGGGGCGGCGGCAGCGGCTGGCCGGGCTTCCACGCCGTGGCCAACGCGCCCCCCGGGGCGCGTTTTCTCGTGCCCGATGCCGATGGTATCAAGCGGATCGAGGCCAAGCACCCGTTCCTTGGCACCTTGACCGTGCCGGCAGGCTCGTTTCCGGGGCAGACCACGCCCATCGTGTCGGTCGGGTCCTGGAGCCTGATCTTGTCCCGGCCAACGCTTCCCGAGGATGTGGCGTATCGGCTCCCCCCCCCCCCCCCCCCCCCCCCCCCCC
>Ga0081455_10000072_pt1 | contig 108040 bp, 99 predicted proteins | sample TabmetS3T2R1_FD_70207 | JGI IMG/M metagenome (GOLD analysis project Ga0081455, IMG submission 70207) | Tabebuia heterophylla rhizosphere microbial communities from the University of Puerto Rico - S3T2R1 | ecosystem: Host-associated > Plants > Roots > Rhizosphere ... | reverse complement strand
CTGACGGCGCGCGGCGTCGTCCGCGGGTCCCTCCTATGGACTACCGGGACAACCCGCACTCCCCATCCAAAAGGGGTCAACCTTGGAAGCCGATCCGGGGTCAACTTCCCGCGCCGGTTGACAACAAATTTTCCGAATCATGATTGATGAGAAGGCGATCCCGTATACGCGGCATGGTCGACGTGCGCGTGCTCTGGCAGAATACGGATTTTTCATTTCCGATTGTCTTAAGGGAAAGGAGGATACGGAAGGGAAGATGACTGACCCGGAGGATCTGCGCCAATGGTTTTGCACAGAAGTGTTGCCGCTGGAGGCACCCCTTATGCGCTATCTTCGGCGCGGCCGTATTGGCGAAAGCGAGGCAGCCGACATCCGGCAGGACATTTATGAACACGCGCTCAAGGGCGCAATGCACGAACTTCCAGATCATACCAAGGCATACGTGTTTACGATCGCCCGCAATCTGCTCATCAACCGCGCTCGCCGCGCGCGCGTCGTTTCTCTGGAATTCATGGCGCCTTCGGATCTTCCAATCGACGACGATCCAGACATGCTTACTCCGGAGCGCTATGCCGATGCGCGCGCGGAGCTATCGCGGGCCCATGCAGGAATGGAGCGATTGCCCCCAAGGTGCAGGGAAGTGATCAGGCTGCGAAAGATAGAAGGGCTTTCGACACGCGACGTGGCGCAGCGATTGAATGTGGGCATCGATGCCGTAGAGCAGCAGCTCACGCTGGGGATGCGTGCCCTGGTCGACTTCATGCTGGGCGGCGAGGGTAAGATCCGCAGGCGCCGTTACTCCGACCGCAAAGTTGGGGCGAGGCTGAAATGAGCGAGCGTGAATATTTGGAAGAGCGGGCAGCTCGTTGGCTCATTCGACAAGAGGAGCCCGATTGGTCGCCCGAGGCGCAAAAAGAACTCGATGCATGGCTGGAGGCGTCGCTGGCGCATCAAGCCACCTTCTGGCGGCTGAGTCATGGCTGGGAGCTGGCAAACGCCGCAGCGCCAACTTCGCCATCCCCCCGCATCCGAATACCAAAGCCGGTAGTAGCCTTGGCTGCCTCCCTTGCGCTTGTCGTTCTAGCCAGCCTTTTCTGGTTTACCCCGAAATGGGATCGTCCCGTTGAAACAATCGCATATGCCACCGGGCGAGGCCAGATGAGCAAGTTGCGGTTGGCGGACGGTACGAAGATTGAATTAAATACGGACACCTCGGTGCGTGTCGAGCAATCCGATAGGTCAAGAGTCGTTTGGGTGGATAGTGGCGAGGCTTTCTTTGATGTCGCACATGACCAGGTACATCCCTTCGTAGTTCACGCAGGTCCGCGAAACATCGTTGTGCTCGGGACGAAGTTCAATGTCCGTCGCGAGAAAAGGGCATATATGGTGGTGTCCGTAGTGGAGGGCAGCGTCCGTGTTGCCAACCCGTCGGCTTCTGGGAATTTGACCAGTGCGGTCATCACCCGGGGTGATAGGGCAATCGTCGACGGATCTTCGACGCTCATTACCTCGGACGGGCTCGATCGCATCGAACATGATCTGGCCTGGCGCACCGGCATGATCAGCTTCGACCAAGCCCCTCTCGCGCGTGTGGTAGAGGAGTTCAATCGCTACAACAAAGTGCAACTCGCCGTCGACGACCCGAAGATCGCGAGCATCATGATCGGCGGAACATTGCGTGCCGGAAATACGGCCGGTTTTGTGCGCCTTTTGCATGAGGCCTATGGGATAACGGCAGAGCGTCAAGGCGATAAGGTCATTCTGCGCGAAAATTGATGCTACGGGTAATGCAAAGTCGATTGTCTTAACCTTCCGAAGGGAAACAAATCCCTCGGCATTAGGGGAGGACAGGATGAGAACTGGTTTTTCCGTTACTTTGGCGCTTAGCACCGTGCTTGCGGTCTGTTCGGCGCCGGCCGTTGCCCAATCGAATTCAGCAAGTTTTGAAATCCCTTCCGGCGATATGCGCGAAGCGCTCAGCTTGTTTTCGAAGCAGGCGGGTGGCGAGGTTTTTTACCGCGAGAAGGATGTCGAGGGAAAACGGAGCCCCGGTGTGCGCGGTGTGATGTCTGCCTTGTCCGCATTGCGTGCTTTGCTGGGGGATACCGGCCTCGTCGTGCGCCGGGACGAAAGCGGAGCAATGGTCGTGGTGCCAGCGGGGAAGCCCATTTCGCGCCGCGTCGGATCACCTGAGGTAGGACCGAGGGCGCAGCCGCTGTCGGCGCAGGCTTCGGAGCAGAATGCCGATAATATTGGACAGGATGCTGAGATCATCGTCAGCGCGCGTCGCCGCAATGAACTTCTTCAGGCCGTGCCAATCGCCGTTTCGGCCATTTCCGGTGAGTCCGCGCAGCGCACCGGCATCACCAACACCGAAGCGATCAGGCTTGCGACGCCCAGCCTCGATTTCAGCCGGCAGATCGCGCAGGGCGCAACGCCCTTCCTGCGCGGCGTGGGTTCGTTGCAGGCGGCGGCAGGTTTCGAATCGCCGGTCGCCATCTATGTCGATGATATATATATCGGGTCGCCGAGCGGAAATTTGTTCACTCTCAACAACATAGCCAGCGTGCAGGTTCTCAAGGGCCCGCAGGGCACGCTGTTCGGCCGCAACGCGACCGGCGGCGTGATCCAGGTGCAGACCAAGCGCCCGTCCTTCGATCCGGCGGTCGAAGCGACCATCGGTTATGGCAATTACGACACCATCGAAGGCAGCTTTTACGGGACCGCAGGTCTGACAAACAATCTCGCGGTGAATTTTGCTGCCTCGGGACGCAAGCAAAGCGACGGCTATGGGCGGAACTTGAATACCGGTCAAGATGTCCAGCTCGGACACGATTGGAATGTGCGCGGACAACTGCTTTGGAACGCCAGCGAGGGAACCAGCCTTCTGTTGATCGGCGACTATTCCAAACAGAGCTATGACTACGGCATGAATTCCACTGTCGTGCCCGGCACGGTCAGCGCAAGTGGAGCTACCTTTTCGGGCTATTATAACAGCCTTGCTCCGGTGCTCGACTATAGCAAGATCAATCAGGGCGGCGTTAGTCTGCGGATCGATCATGAAGCGGGGTTCGCAAAGCTTGTCAGCATCAGCGGCTATCGACACACCGGGCTGACGTACAGTTTCGACAATGACGGCGGCCCGCGCCGTGTTCTGCAAGCCTATGTGGTCACGCCCGCCGATACCTATTCTCAGGAATTCCAGATCCTTTCTAACGAAGCAAGCACGCTGAAATGGATCCTGGGCGCCTATTATCTGCACACGAAAACGGGGTTTGATCCCGCGCGCGTCGGCGGCTTCGCTTTTGGACCGACCGGACCGGATTTCGACACGATCGACACGCAGACGCTCAATTCGATCGCGGGTTTCGGCGAGGCGACCTACGAGGTGCTGCCTTCGACGAACGTTACGCTCGGTGCGCGCTACACGAAGGACTATTACCACCTTGACGTACAAGGGCGCTACACGAGCACCGGCGCGCTGCAGCCAGGATCGACCTTTTCGAGCAGGAGCCGCTTTCCCAAGGTGACGTACCGCGCCATCCTGGATCACCACTTCTCCCCCGACGTCATGGCCTACGCATCCTACAGCCGCGGTTTCAAGAGCGGTGGCTATAATCTCTCGACGCCGGGAACGGCGGCCAGTCCCGCGCCCGCGATCCGGCCGGAGATACTCGATTCCTATGAGATCGGCTTGAAGACGAAGTTCCTGAACGGTGCCGTGACGCTGAACGGGTCCGCTTATTACTACGACTACAAGGATCTGGCGGTAAATATTCTAGTGCCGACCGGCTCGGTCGTCGTCAACGCCGGCGCGGCGCGGATCAAAGGCGTTGACCTCGACTTCATCATCGCGCCGGCTCGCGGCTTCCGCATAACCGGCGGCGTCGGCGTCATCGATGGCGAATATACCAAGTTCATGAACGGCCCGGTGTTCATCCCCAACCCCGCGACCTGCACCCCGGCTCCGGCGCAGCTGCCGGGCGCGCGCACGGGCGGCAACACCCAGTGTGCGGCTGACCTGAAAGGCTTCACGACGGCGCGGTCGCCGAAGTTCACGATGAGCTTGTCGCCGAGCTACAGCTTCGACACGTCGGTCGGCGCGTTCACGCTTGCCGCGACTTACTATCACAATTCGGGATTCTTCTGGGACTCAAGCAATCGCATTACTCAGCCGACTTATGATGTTGTCAATACATCGCTTTCCTGGGATTCGTCCGGCAAGGGTTTGGGTGTTCGGCTATGGGCGCGGAATCTATTTGACGATCGCTATCTGACTTATGCCGCATCGAGCGCCGTTCGTGACCAGGCGGCTTATGCTCCACCGCGCACCTACGGAGCGACGCTTATCGTGCGATACTGAAATATCATAAAAGGTGAGAAAATGTGCAATGACCGTACCTGGTAGGATCCTCCGTCACGGTGCAGCAGCATCTTTGGCGCCAATCCCGTCAAATACTTGGGGTCAGCGAGGGTGCGGGCTTGAGCTGTTCACCACGACTCTGCGTTACACCAATGAGGTTCTAGCAAACGATGCCGGAAGGAGGCGCATGTGAATACGCAACCGACTTTGAAAATGCCTCGGCCGAGCGAGGATCGGCAGCCGCTCAAGATCAACGTCTACGATTTTGGCCGGGTGGCTGCGGCGACATTGACGCCGCTGTTCCCCTACTTCGACGAAGGATCCATCGTGCCGACAGTGGCGCTATTCTATGGCGGCGATGAAGGCGATTACGACTTTTTCATCCACGACAACACTGTGGATGAAGTCGCCATCATATTCGGTGCGGGCGACTCCACCCGACGCGGCGTTTCCGGCCTGGTGCGGGTCAGCGAACATTCGCACGGTGTCGGCAACCTGCTGTCCGATCCGACCAACCCGTCCAGCTTTTCCTTCGTCACGCTCACCCAGCGTCAAGGGTACGGCCTTGAGCAACGCGAAGCGGTCTCGTTTCCATGCAAGAAATGCTCGGCGGAGGTCTACAAGCTCGAATATGACGCGACGCCGCCAAAGCGGGGGCAGCAACGCGAGACGATGGGGCCGATCGGGCAACTGGAAACCGTGATCGGCAGCGCCCAGGCCTGCGAAAATTACAATGCGAGCGACGCCGTGCGGACATGCCCTTCCTGCGGCCATGTCAACGATGCGTTCCCGGTCCAGCGCTGGGGTTGGCAACGTTACGCCAATCAGACGCGCGCGGTACGCGCCGCGCGCGACGCCATCGAGGTAGGTTGAGGAGATATCAGCGTGACCGGTTCAAAGCGCTTCATAGCGAGTGAAGAGGCAGCCAAGCGCGGCCCCTATGACGAATATCCGATGCTCCCTCCGGAAATCGACCCGCAGGTGCATCTCAGCAGGAACGACCGGCCCCAGCCGTTCCACCTCATCTGCGAGCATGATTGCGTGCTGATAACGATGACGGGAGAAGGAACGGTCCACTTTGCCGAGGGCGCAGTGCGCTTCTGGCCGGTGGAGTCTGGCGACTTCGTCTATGTGCCGGCAGGCATTCCGCATCGCATGGTTCCGACGCGGGAATGCGTCCAGCTCCGTTACAAGGCAGCGAAGCCCGGCCTGGAGGCGGTATGCTGGTATTGCGACCAGTGCGGTTCGGAACTGCATCGCCATGTGTGGGACACGGCGGAACAACTGCCTCAGGAAGGCTATCAGCTCGCCTGTTCGAATCACAACGCGGACGCCGATTTGCGCCGCTGCGGGACGTGCGGCCACGCCAATCCCACCATTGATTTGTCCCAATTCCGTTGGGCCGAAGTCGCGGCTGAGCTTCGCGCCAGCATGGCTTCGTCATAAAGGAGAACCGAATGAATTCCGCAATTATTTCTCTATCGGTCAGGCCTAACCGGACTGTTCAACCTGGAATGGGCGTGGCGGATCTCATCCGCCCGACGATCTTCGGCCGGCTTGCCGAAGGCGGCAGCAAGGATGTCGCGTTCCTGATCCTGCACCCGGCCGTCAACTTCATGAACCATTATCTGATCGCTCCGCTCCAGAAGCGTGGCTACGGGGTGCTCGGGCTGAACACGCGCTACGTCAACAACGACAGCCAACTGATGATGGAGCATGTGATCCAGGATGTCGGCGCGGGTGTGAAGCATCTGCGCGACCTGGGATACAAGCGCATCATCTTCATCGGCAATTCGGGTGGCGGACCCGTGGGTTGCTTCTATCAGGCCCAGGCGGAAAATCTGACTATCTCTACATATCCCGATGGGCGACCGCTGGAGATCGACGCCGCAGATCTACCGCCGGTGGACGGCATCATCATGGCGAGCGCGCATACCAGCCGCGCTCATCAGTTGCGCGACAATCTGGATCCGGCGGTAATCGACGAAAACGATCCGTTCAGCTCCGATCCCGACCTCGACATGTTCGATCCGAGGAACGGCCCGCCTTATTCGGAAGAGTTCCTTGTGCGGTACAAGGCCGGCCAGGCGGCGCGCTACGATCGCATCAACGACTGGGTGCTGCGCAAGCTGCGCCAGATCGACGCGATGGGGTCCGAAGGTCGCATTGTCGACCTGTCGTTCGTCATCCACCGCACCTATGCGCGCCCACAGACGATGGATTTAAGCCTCGATCCCACCGACCGGCCGGCGCAGCAGGCGGTATGGGGTGGCGCGCTTGCCACCAACTACTCGTCCAACAGCGTGCTCGGCCGCTATACGACCCTGCGGACCTTCCTGAGCCAATGGAGCAAGCTTTCGCGCGCTGACGGGCCTGCCTCGCTTGCTCAGACGACAGTGCCGGTGCTCACCGTCCTCTATTCGGGCGACGAAGGTTTGGACCAATCGGACATGGCCAAATATTCGGAGGCGAGCGGATCCCGGGGTACCGACTATATCCTCAAGGGGGCGACGCACTTTCCGTACCGTCAGCCGGACGGGGATAAGATCATCGATACCCTCGCGGCGCGTATCGAAGAGTGGGTGAGGGCAACGTTCTGATTTCAGCCCCGACGACCCGCTGCGAAAGGCGAGCATGACTGACAGCATATGGCATGAGGTTGCACCCGTCGCCGCCGTGACCGAGGGATGTCCGTTCAAGGCATTGGTCAGCGGCGTCGAATTGGGATTGTACAAGATCGATGGCGAACTGTTCGCCATCGACGACATCTGTACGCATGCGCATGCCCTCCTGACGGAGGGCTATCTCGATGGCTACATTATCGAGTGCCCGCTGCATGGCGGATGTTTCGATGTGCGAAACGGCCGCGGTCAGGGCCTGCCAATCACCGCCGATGTGCGAAGCTACCCCGTAAAGATCGAAGGTGACGCCATCTACGTTGCCATCGATCGGAGTTGACACATGCGGGACAGGGGGCGGAGCAGCGGGTGGTGAGAGGAGCAGGAGGCACGGAGTGAGCGTGGATTATGACGTGCTGATCGTCGGCGCCGGTCATGGCGGAGCCAGCACGGCAGTCGCGCTGCGCCAGCAAAGGTTCGAGGGTACAATCGGCTTGCTGGGTGAGGAGCCCGAGCTTCCCTATGATCGACCGCCCTTGTCGAAGGACTATTTGAACGGCGACAAACCATGGGAAAGCATGGTGTTCCATTCCGCCAAGGGATGGGCCGACCGTCAGGTCGATCTGATGCTCGGATGCCAGGTGCTCGAAGTCGATGCCTCAGCGCACCGCGTGCACACCAAGGAAGGAAGATCGATCAACTACGGCAAACTCGTCTGGGCCGCTGGGGGCATGCCGCGCCGGCTCGCCTGCGACGGTCATGACCTTGCCGGTGTTCACACGCTACGCGCGCGTGCCGACGCGGATCGAATGATCGCGGAGCTGCCATCCGTGCACGAAGCTGTAGTGGTGGGCGGCGGATATATAGGTCTTGAAGCAGCAGCGGCACTGCGGACACTTGGAAAGAAAGTGACATTGCTCGAGGCGCTGGATCGGGTGCTCGCGCGCGTCACCGCCGAACCGGTCTCGCGTTTCTATGAAGCTCAACATCGCTCGCACGGGGTGGATATCCGCCTGGATGCGAAGGTGGACCGCATCATTGGGAAGAATGAACGTGTGACAGGGGTGCGGCTCGCCGATGGGGAGGAAATCCCCGCACAAATGGTGATAGTTGGAATTGGTATTTCACCTGTAGTCGCGCCGCTGATTACAGCCGGTGCCGCAGGCAGCAATGGTGTACGTGTGGATGCACAATGCCGAACCAGCCTGCCCGATATCTTGGCGCTGGGCGACTGCGCGGAGCATCGCAATTCCCATGGCGATGATGATTGGATCAGGATCGAGTCGGTCCAGAACGCTACTGACCAGGGGACGATTGCCGCACAAGCGATCATGGGCGAGCCATGCACCTATGATGCCGTGCCATGGTTCTGGTCCGACCAATATGATCTGAAATTGCAGACCGTCGGCCTATCGCATGGTCATGACCAATATATTGTTCGGGGCTTTCCCGAGACGGGCTCCTTTGCGATCGTCTATCTGCGAAGCGGTGTGGTAATCGCGCTTGATTGCGTCAACGCGATCCGCGATTATGCGCAGGGAAGGATGCTCGTACGCCGTCGGGCACGGCCAGATCCGGCGCTGCTCGCCGATCCGGCCGTGGAATTGAGGGCGCTCGCCTGATCCTATGGAGAAGCGTTCCCTTCACCTTTCGGTACGCCGAAGAACATCCTTTCCAGAGGAGAAACGCCTTGCTATTCGCCTCCATAAACGACGTCGTGCTTCATTACGATTACAGGCGGGGTGGAGCGGGTAATCCAATCGTCTTCGTCAATTCACTTGGAACCGACTTCCGCATTTGGGACGACGTGGCTCGCCTTGTCGCGCCGGCGCGCGATGCACTGGTTTATGACAAAGCCGGTCATGGCTTATCGGATAGGAGTGACCGCGACGATCAGCTCGATACCCATGTGGATCACCTGAGCGGTCTTCTCGATCAGCTCGGCATTCGTAAGGCAATCATTTGCGGTTTGTCCGTTGGCGGATTGATCGCGCAGCGCTTGCACAGCCGCCGTCCGGATCTGTTGAGCGGCGTTATTTTGTGTTGCACCGGCGCTCGCATAGGCTCCTCTGAAATATGGGACCAGCGCATTGCCGGAGCTGCCAACGGTCTCTCCACTCTTGCGGATGCTACCATGCAGCGATGGCTGACGCCGGCATTCCACGCAAGCAACAGCTTCCAAGTTGCCGGCTATCGCAACATGTTCTCTCGTCAGCCATCGGATAGCTACATCGATTTCTGCAAAATTCTCCGTGCGAGCGATTGCACTCAGGACGCGCGGGAAATCGCGGTGCCAGTTCTATGCATCGCAGGCGAACAGGACAGCGCCACCCCGCCTGACGTGGTGCGGTATTTGGCCGGACTTATTCGTAACGCTCGCTTGCGGATCATTGAGAACGCAGCCCATCTTCCCTGTATCGAACAGCCGGAGCAGTTTGCGACTATAGTCGAGGATTTCTTCAGGGAATGCCGGATCTGATGGTGGAGGCCTATCTCCTTCAGAGACGCATTCGGACCAGTAGGGGATGCGTCGAGCCGGTTCGGCGCACCCGGACACCAGGCGCTTAATATGCCTTTCCCATTTTCCTTTCGGCCATTAGCTTTGCGGCGTAAGCCCAGCGGCGGCGATACCGGCGAGCGCGCAGATTTCATCGTTGTCCGAAGTATCGCCTGTCACGCCGACGGCGCCGAGTGGCGCGCCTTCACTATCCAGCACGATCACGCCACCTGCCGCCGGTACCACGCCGTGCGGCGCGATGGGCCCGAGTGCGGCGACGAAGCTTGGTCGCTCGGTCGCCATCTCGCCAATCTTACGGCTCGAGACGCCGAGCGCCAACGCGCCCGAAGCCTTCGCTGTCGCGATCTGCGGACGCAGCATCGAGGCGCCGTCCTGTCGTTGGAAGGCCACCAGGTGTCCGCCGGCATCGAGCACGGCGACCCCGAGTGGTTTCAACCCAAGCTTGCCCCCTTCATCGAATGCGGCGGAAATGATCGTGTTGGCTTGATTAAGATTGAGGCTGGACAAGGCTAGCTCCTTGGCTGGACGGAAGATGGATGTGCCAGGCCGGCCGGCGGTGGCCCGCCGGTAGCCCGGTCGAGAAGTTCTATAGCGTGAACTATAAGCGCGGAGCCTGCCGCGTGATCTGCATGGCGCAACCCATATCGCCAGGATACGGACGATATGCCCCGCGCTTGCCAAAATCGCTTGGGTGGATCCATGACCTTCTGGCCATACTGTAGCGAACAAGCGGGATGATATGCAACGATAAGTCCCCGGCCGTCGCCCTGTGGTGAGCCAGATCAGAAACTCGGAAATGTCCCGGGCACAGATGCGAAAGGCGGGATGATCGGACGTAAAAAGACCGATCTCAATCGCTTTTCCGCTATCGTCGCAATCAAGTGCGCCGCTCAACTCGGAAAGATTCCTGCCTTTGCAGCAGGAGCATTGCGAGAGCACCTAAAAGCATCGGTGCTGCAACTGCGTAACAGATCGTGCTGGGCAACCAATGGGCTTCTACCAGAACGCCGCCCAGAATTGGTGCCACGAAGGTGCCGAGGCGACCTCCGACGCCATATGCTGCGCCAACGCCAGTGGAACGAATTTCATCGGGATATACGTTGGCCGCAAAAGCCATAAGGCCGCCGCATGTGCTGCCAGAGAATGCGCCCAGCGCCGTGATCGCGCAAAGCAACATCCACAACGGCGCATTTATCGTAAGACCCACCGTTAGCATGGAGAGCGCGATGAACGCGAAGGAAGGAACGAGGACGCGAGAATAGCCGAAGCGGTCAATTAGACGTCCAATTACTATGGTGGCCACTAAGCTGCCGATATTAAAAAAAGCCAGCGACGTGCCAAGCGCGCCGGTCGAACCAGTCGCGAGCTTGATCAGGGTTGGAATCCAAGAGATAAAGAATACGATGACACCGTAAACGAGAAAGAATGCCAACCACACCAGAACGGTGCCAACTGCACGTCCACCTCTGAACAAATGCGTCACAGGAGCGCCTGATGTCTTGGTGTTAACCTTTGCGTCGGAAGAATAGATGTGAATATCGGGAGGTAAATTCGGGGAAATACGCTTGGCGATCGCCCGCATGCGCGGCTGGCCGTCACTGCGAGTGCTCAAAAAGGCAAGCGATTCCGGCACGCCCACCCAAAGTATTAGAGCGATCGAAAGTGTCGCAAATCCCGCAACGGCGAAAACGGATTGCCATCCATACAAAGGCAGAAGCCAAATTGCGCTGAGACCGGCAACCACGCCTCCGATGGGGACGCCCGCTCCCCATATCCAGGATGGGATCGAGGCTTTGAAACGATTAGGTGCGTATTCAGCGCTGTATGCGAGCGCGATGGGTCCGATCGCGCCCATGCCTACGCCGGCGGCGATGCGGAGGACGATTAATTCGGGAACCGTTTTAGCGAAGGCTGTGAGCAGGGAAAAAATGCCGAAGATGATGCACGACCAGATCATCAGCCGCTTTCGCCCCATTCTGTCCGCGAGCGAGCTTAGTCCAATGGCGCCTATCATAACGCCGAGCTGACCAGACATGATGACAATGCCCAAGGTAGTCGGCTGAAGATGCAACGATTCGCCAATGCTTGATGCCACGACTGCAATCACCTGCATGTCGAATCCGTCAATCGCTACGGCGAGGAAGCAGATGAGAAATATCTTTATCTGAAAGTGGCCGAACGGATTCTCATTTATGAGTGTTCTCGTATCGACGCTCGTGGTCGCCATTGTGAAGTTTTCCTCAGTATAGCGCGCTTGATGCTATATAATGATGGGATAAAGCGTCGGATTCTGGCAGTTTATATTGCCATTAGGAATCCAGGAGTTGAAACAACCCACCTACGCGGCGCTGCGCTCGTCGTGATTGTCGAGCAAGTCGGGCGCAGCGACATCTTGCAAGTGACGTCGATAGGCGCGTTGATCAATCGTCAGGTTGTCATGAAAGGGCATGAGGCAAGCGGGAATGACTCCGTGCGGAACATAATTTTGATGCCTTGGCATGTTACCTCCTATGGCTGCCGCTCGATAAGCGATCTTTCAAAGCCTGCTCATGAGTCCTCTAGGCGGAGCCTAACGGTTATTTATCAGCGCTTGTGTCTCTCTGATCGTCTTGTGGTCTATTCCCTTGAGACAATCCGAAATGGAAAATCCGTATCTCACCATCCGCAATTGTTTCAGGCATGAACGACAACGGCGAAAGCCCACTGCGACCCTCGTCCCGATCGGAAGCGAGTGCCGCGCGATAGCCTGCACTCACGCTCTACCGCCGGCCTTATCCATTTGAGGCCGTCTCCCGGTCATACGCCGATAGAAGCGCGAGAAGTAGGAAGGATCGGAGAAGCCGAGCTCTTCGGCCACCTCCACGACGCTTGCGTTGGTGAAATAAAGAAGCCGCCGCGCCTCGATCACGAGCCGGGCGTGGATTAATTCGCCGGGCGTTCGACCCAGCCGCTGCCGACATGCGCGGGTGAGCGTTTTGCTCGTCGTACCCAGCCGGTCAGCATACCACGCCACGTTGCGATGCTCGCGCAGGTGAAGCTCGATCAGTCGGCGAAAACCAGACAATCGCGCATCGTCTCGTGTCCATTCTGGCGAAGTTTCGCGAGGGAGAGAGCGCAGTAGGGCTTCAGCCAATGCCAAATAAAGTGGTGGCGGCATCCGCCAATCCTGTTGGATCGCAAGCATTTCCGAGCAGAGCCATTCCACGCGCGGCAGATTGGCATCGGGAATCGTGCCGCTGGCTCCCTGAGTCAGCATGAGGAGCATAGGATCGCTCGCATGAGTGGCGCGCATGGTAAATCCGGTCGAAAGCGACAAAACATGACCGGCCGTTTCCGGCGTAAAGCGAAAACCGTGTACGCTTCCGAGTGGCACGATCATAAAGCAGGGTGCGTCCAGCGTTCGCACGGTATCATCGCAACGGAACGCCGTTTGTCCTTTCGATACCAGCAAAGCCTGGACGCTGTTGAAGTGGCGATGCGGCGCTATTTCCCAGTCATGGATTGCGCTGCGCGATGCAATGGTTTCAATATGAGCAAATTCTGGCGGAATTTCCGTCAAGTCCTCGCCATATAATAAAAAATTGGGGATGGGGCTATGGGGCACCACGCATGTCCTCAAAGTACCGGAACAATGGCCTTGGCGTCTCTTCCTTCGCAGGCGGTCTGCTGTCAATCATTCAGTATCGACACGCGCCGTTTCAGAGCGTGCGGCGTTGGGAGAATGGCCGATATGCGCAGACGGGTTGCAATTGTCGGTGGAGGTCCTGCCGGGCTTCTGCTCGGTCATCTTCTGACGGCCGAGGGCATTGATTGCGTCGTACTGGAACGCCGAACAGGCCCCCACGTCCTCTCTCGCATTCGTGCCGGCGTGCTGGAGCAGATCACCGTGGGGCTGATGGAAAGATTGGGTCTCGATACGCGGATGAAGGCGGAAGGCCTGCCGCATGGCGGGTTCAATCTGGCCGATGGCGAGCGGCTGATCCGGATCGACATCGCCGCGCTGACGGGCAAGCAAGTGATGGTTTACGGTCAGACGGAGCTGACGCGCGACCTGATGGATGCCGCCGCGCCGCGGGGGCTTGAAGTGATCTATGAAGCGGCGGACGTCGTGCTGCACGACATCGATGGCGATGCGCCCTATGTCACCTATGTTCGCGACGCCGCGCGGCATCGGATCGATGCGCGCTTCATTGTCGGGTGCGACGGATTCCATGGCCCTTCGCGCCGGGCAATCCCGGCATCGAGTGGTCGTGGGTTCGAGCGGGTCTATCCTTTCGGCTGGCTTGGTATTCTAGCGGATGTTCCACCGTGCAACCAAGAACTGATCTACGCAAACCACGAACGCGGCTTCGCGCTCGCGTCGATGCGTTCGGATAGGCGGAGTCGCTATTATATCGACGTGCCGCTGACCGAGAAGGTGGAGGATTGGAGCGACGATCGCATTTGGAGCGAGCTGGCGATCCGCCTTGGCCCTGACGCCGCCGCCAGGATCACACGCGGCCCTACGATCGAAAAATCGATCGCTCCGCTCCACTCCTTTGTATTCGAGCCGATGCGCCACGGCAGCCTGTTGCTGTGCGGCGACGCCGCGCACATCGTGCCGCCTACAGGCGCCAAAGGTTTGAACCTGGCCGCCAGTGATGTCCATTACGCCAGCGAGGCTTTGATCCGCTTCTTCGCGGCGAATGACCAGGACGCCATCGCGGCCTATTCGGAAAAGGCGCTTGCCCGCGTCTGGAAGTCGGAACGCTTCAGTTGGTCCTTGACCAAGCTCATGCACCGCTTTCCGGACGATGGCCCATTCGAGCGTCGCATGCAGTTGGCGGAACTGGATTATATTGCGTCGAGCGAGGCCGCGCAGCGTTCGATTGCCGAAAACTATGTCGGCCTGCCGGTTTGAAGTCCGATGGCTTGATCCGACGTTTGATTATTGGGCGGCATCATGAGGATAAAGCTGACCTCGCCTTGTCCATATGCGAATGATTGGCGTAGACATCGCTCAAACTCTCAGTGAATGAGAAGACCGCGAGCTTGGCCTCTTCGCGATCACGGCGCAACTGGTTAGTTGTCGTCATCTGCAGATAAGAAGATCGGCTTTTCAATGATCCAGGCAAAATTTGAAGAGGCTGCGCGACGCTTGCGCGAGGCTTATGGCGGAGAGGCCATCGCGCCGTTGCGGGAAGCGGTCACACCGCACGATGCCGAAGGTGCCTACGCAATTCAGTCGATCAATACGCGTTTCTGGGAAGCCAATGGCCGTGTCCGCGCGGGCTGCAAGGTTGGATTGACCGCCAAGGTCGTCCAGGCCCAACTTGGCGTCGATCAACCAGACTTCGGTATACTGTTCAACGATATGGAGATATCCGACGGCGGCGTTCTTCCGCTTTCCTCCGCCCTGCAGCCCAAGGCGGAGGCGGAAATCGCCTTCATTCTCCGTTCCGACCTGACGGGCGATCGGATCGATGTCGCGACCGTCAGCGACGCGATCGGTGGCGTCATGGCGGCCATCGAGATCGTTGACAGCCGTATCGCCGATTGGAAGATCAGCTTTGCCGACACGGTCGCCGACAACGGTTCGTCAGCCTTCTATGTGCTAAGCGGCACGCCCAAGCCACTGGCCGATACCGATCTGTATAGCTGTGGCATGGTTATGGAGGTGAATGGAAACATCATGTCCCTCGGCGCCGGGGCCGCTTGTCTGGGCCATCCCCTGAATGCGGTGACGTGGCTGGCACAGACGATGGCGGCGCGAGGCGAGTCCCTGCGGGCGGGAAATGTGATCATGTCCGGAGCGCTGGGCCCCATGGTCGCGATCAAGCCTGGTGACGTCGTGCGTGCGACCATTGGAGGTCTAGGCACCGCGAGCTTTTCTTATGGGGAGCGGCCGGCGTGACCGGTAAAGCGAAGGTCGCGATCATCGGGTCCGGTAACATCGGTACCGATCTGATGATCAAGGTTGCGCGGCTTTCCGAAGTGCTCGAAATGGGCGTGTTTGTCGGCATCGATCCGGAATCCGATGGCCTGAAGCGGGCCCGGCGATTGGGCGTGCCCGTGACGGCAGAGGGGGTGGAGGGATTGATGGCGATGCCGGAATTCCGTGACATCGAGATCATTTTCGACGCAACCTCGGCGGGTGCGCATCAGCGGCATTCCGATCTCCTCGTTGCCGCGGGCAAGCGCGTCATCGACCTGACGCCCGCCGCTATTGGGCCCTATGTCGTCCCGCCGGTCAATGGCGACGCGCATCTCGGTGCGCCCAACCTCAATATGGTCACATGCGGTGGGCAGGCGACCATACCGATCGTGGCGGCGGTGAACCGGGTAGCCAAAGTGCGTTATGGCGAGATTGTCGCATCGATCGCGTCCAAAAGCGCCGGGCCGGGCACGCGCGCCAATATCGACGAATTTACCGAAACCACCAGCCGCGCCATTGTCGACGTGGGCGGGGCGGAGCGTGCCAAGGCGATCATCGTCCTCAACCCGGCCGAGCCGCCGCTCATCATGCGCGACACTGTCTACTGCCTCTGCGACGAGGCCGACCAGGCGGCAATCGCGGCCTCGATCGAGGCGATGGTGGCCGAGGTGCGGCACTATGTGCCGGGCTATCGGCTGAAGCAGGCGGTGCAGTTCGAGCATGTCGGATCGAACCGGCCTTTGCATATTCCGGAGATGGGCGGCGATTTCACGGGCCTCAAGGTCAGCGTGTTCCTCGAGGTCGTGGGGGCTGCGCATTATCTGCCCGCTTACGCCGGCAATCTCGACATCATGACGTCGGCTGCGCTGAGGACCGCGGAGAAGATCGCCGTGCGTGATCGCCATATCGCGCAGACCTGCTGAACAGGATCTGATCATGACCCTCGATCCCAAGGTGCAGAAGCTCTACATTCAGGACGTTACGCTGCGCGACGGCATGCACGCGATCCGGCACCAATATGGGCTGGAGCATGTGCGGGCAATCGCCAGGGCGCTTGACGCGGCCAGGGTCGATGCCATCGAGGTGGCGCATGGCGACGGCTTGTCGGGCTCCTCGTTCAACTATGGTTTTGGCGCCCATACCGATTGGGACTGGATCGGCGCGGTGGCGGAGGTGCTCGAGCATAGCGTGCTCACCACCTTGCTGCTACCGGGCATCGGCACCATTCACGATTTGAAGCACGCCTATGATCTGGGGGTGCGATCAGTGCGCGTCGCGACCCATTGCACCGAGGCCGATGTCGCCAGGCAGCATATCGAATATGCCCGCAAGCTCGGCATGGACGTGTCAGGGTTCCTGATGATGAGCCATATGTCGGAGCCTGAGCCTCTCGCGCAGCAGGCGAAGCTCATGGAGAGCTATGGTGCGCACTGCGTCTATGTCACCGACAGCGGCGGCGCGCTCACCATGGACGGCTATGCCGCGCGGCTCCAGGCCTATGACCGGGTGCTGAAACCGGAGACCGAGCGGGGCGTGCATGCGCATCATAATCTGGCGCTCGGCATCGCCAACTCTCTGGTTGCGGTGCAGAATGGCGCGATTCGGGTCGATGCCAGTCTCGCCGGCATGGGGGCAGGGGCGGGCAATGCGCCGCTCGAGGTCTTTATCGCGGCGGCCGACGTCTATGGCTGGAACCATGGCTGCGACCTGTTCGCGCTGATGGACGCCGCCGAGGATCTGGTGCGCCCCTTGCAGGACCGGCCCGTCCGCGTCGATCGCGAGACGCTTAGCCTCGGCTATGCGGGGGTCTATTCGAGTTTCCTGCGCCATGCGGAGAAGGCGGCGAACGATCATGGCCTCGACACGCGGGCAATCCTGATCGAGCTTGGGCGTCGCAAGATGGTGGGAGGGCAGGAGGATATGATCGTCGATGTCGCGCTCGACATGATTAAGCAGAAGGAAGGTCGCGCGCCTGGTGCGTGAGCCCGGCGTTTTTTGTCCCCTCCCACAGGCGGGAGAGAGAGATACATCAACTACCTGACTTGCGCCGTGATATTGCCCAGACACTGAAAGTGGATCTGTACCTCGTCGTCCGGCTCGACGCCCACGGCCGCCGTGATGCCGCGGGTGAAGACGAGTGTGCCGGCGGGGATCGATTGGCCGAGCCGCGCTGACGGGCAAGCAGGTGATGGTTTAGGGTCAGACGGAGCTGACGCGCGACCTGATGGATGCTGCTGCGCCGCGCAGGCTCGTTCGCGACTATGAGGAGCGCCTCGACGTATCGGAAGCGATGATCCATCTTACCATGGCGAGCAGCTTGCTCCGGCGGCTTGCTCATTCGGAGGGATAAACATGCTTCGATCGATCCTTTGCGTCTTCGCGGCACTCGAGATTGCAGCATCCGAACCGATGATGGTCGAGGTGAGGACGGGCGGCGACGATGAACTGACCCAGCGGCTCGCCGACCAAGTGCGCGCCACTTTTGCTGCTGCACCCGACTATACTGCCGACACCTCAGCAAAGCGGCTCATCATTACCATCCCCACCCATATTCAGTGGCGAGAAATCAATGGTAACACCAAGATCGCCTATCACGCCGAAATCGCGTTAGGCTCGAAAAGCATCCGGCATTCCGGCTCCTGCTGGGAGGCAGGCATGGCTCTCTGCGCCAATCAGATCGTCAAAGCGGCGGCCGCCTTCAAACACAACTGACATTCTCAAACAGACTCTCGGCGTGGACCTGTACCTGGCTGAAGACACGCGTCCATTGCGGGTTCTCGATTGAAGGCAAGCGCTGGAGCGGCGAAGCGATCTTCGGCCGGATAGCACCGACGCGATCGCCGACGACTTGATCTTTGCCGGCGCGCCGCTTCCTGTCATGACAGTGGCATGCCATGGGCATTCTGTTCGATTGTCGCTCCCAGGAAACGGCGGCAGCTTCAGGTCATGAGTGAAAGGCGCGTCGGCTCATGGATTTTAGACAGATCAGATATTTCATGTGGATCTACGAGCATAGAAGCTTTTCCGCTGCGGCGCGCAAGGCTCACGTGGCCCAGCCCGCTCTGAGCATGCAGATCAGGCAATTGGAGCAGGAGCTTGGGACGATCTTGTTCGAGCGCACGTCCGGAGGCGTGGTCCCGACTGCAGCGGGCCGGAAATTTTACGAGCTATGTACGCCTATTCGAGAGGGCGTGGATTCCGCCAAACAGCAGATGCTCAATCTGGCTTCTATCGATGAGGTCTTCGGCAGCCTTGCGTGCGGGTTTCCTCCGAGTTTCTTCAGATGCTTTCTAGGCCGCGTCATCGCTGAATTTTCCGCTCGCTATCCGAAAGTCGAATTGTCGGTCTCCGAGGCTTATGGCGGTACGCTAAAGGAGTGGGTCAGGAACGGCATGCTGGAGTTTGCCATCGGAGCATGGCAAGAGAGCGACACGTCTCTCCAGGCAGCTCATATGTTCGAGGAAGAGCTGGTACTGGTAAGCGGCACGCCGGTTTTCGGTTCGCGCTTCGCGCGGATTGATCTGCGGGATTTTGGCGATTTCAAGCTAATGCTGCCAGCGGGGCACCAGATCCTCGGGCCAATCCTGCATCAATATATCAGTGGCGGCATAATCCGACCAAGCCGCACGATGGTGGTGGACAGCTATTTCGGTGTACTCGAAACGGCGCGTGTATCCGACTGGGTCGCACTCATTCCGGTCACGGGCATCATGGATGAAGTCGATAATCCGCATCTCTACGTCTATCGACTGGCCGAGCCATCGCTGAGCTTTCGCTGGTTCCTCATCCACGAGCGTGGCCGCGTCCTCAGCCGGGCCGCGCGCGCATTCGTCGACCGGGTCGCCGATGAGATGGCGTTGACGGCCCGGGCTTGGCACGATCTGTGCCGGAGCGTTTAGCTGGCCGCGGTAATTCCGCCTCATGGGTAATGCCGATCTGCGATGATACATTTCCCAATCGCTATTTGGTGGGGCGGATCGATCAATTCTATACCGCTTTGGGTTTTCCCGGATCGTGGGTTCCCGGCGCGCGGCGGGCATACCAAGGCATACGATACTCCGGGGACAGGCACATGCAATTGCAGGAAGCGTTGGATAAATCAGCACATATATTAGAGCCAGCCAGCAGCCTCTCAATAGTCAAAACAAGAGGGAGGGGAGATTAACGCAAATGGAATTCGATACTCTTGGCCTACCCAGCGAGGGAAGGCTCTGGCTTGATACGTCGCTCGCAAAGAAGGTCATGCTGGTCGCGGGCGCTTTTATAGGATTGTCGTCTGGATTCGCCGTACTTTACTTTGGAACGTTGAGCATTTTTCTCAAGCCTATCGCGAACGAATTTGGATGGGGTCGTGGAGAGACGTCCTACATCGTGTCCGGCGCTCTCTTGGGAAGCGCGCTCGGTGTGCCTATTATCGGGATCATCATCGATCGGTTCGGGCCGGTTCGACCCATACTGGCGAGCGTGCTGGGCCTCGCGGCGGCGCTCTATGTCTTTTCGCTCTTCCCCAACAACCGACCGTTGTTCGCGACGCTGAGCTTCCTGTTTGGCGCTACTACGGTTGGCACGGGGGCGGGTGCTTACCTCGCGGGGCTTCAGCACGCGTTTGACCGGCGGCTCGGTCTGGCCCTGGGTGTCGCCATGGCTGGACTGGGGCTCGGCAGTATGCTGGCCCCGAGCATCGCGCAGCTTTGGGTGGAGCATTCCGGTTGGAGGAGCGCTTATCGATCGCTCGCGTTGCTCGCCTTATGCGCGGGCCTGCTTGCCACCCTACTGATTGCGCTTGGTCAGCCAGAGCGTGGCCGCGGTGTGACAGGTTCAGCCAATGTCAGAGTAGGCTTGGGAGTTGGTGAAGCGGTGGGCGACTGGCGGCTGTGGGCTCTGAGCCTCGCCATTTTTTTGGGAACCTGCGCCGGCCTGGGCACGGTAGTTCATATGGTGCCTCTCTTGACCGATCGTGGCATGTCCTCCACCGACGCCGCACAGATTCTGGGCGCTCTCGGGTTCGGGCTTGCCATTGGGCGCGTCTGCTCGGGCTTTCTGATGGATATTCTATTCGCGCCGTTGATCGGGGTCGCCGGATTCGTTTCAGGCATAATTGGACTGCTCGTTTTTGCGTCTCAGATCAGTAACGCCTTCATAGTGTTGGCGCCGGCTGCTGTGCTGATCGGGTTGTCGATGGGAGTCGAAGGTGACTTTGCGGCTTTCGCGGTAAGGCGCTACTTCGGCAGTCGTTCCTTCGGCTCGATTTATGGAATTGTGTACGCCTTCTTCTGTTTGGGTGGAGTCATCGGTCCCACTGTCTATGGTGTCATGTTTGACGCGCTCGGAGGTTACCGCTTCGGGCTTATCGCAGCCATGGTCGCCTTCTTGTCTGCTGCAATTCTCATTTTGTTGCTCGGCCACTATCGCTTCACGTCGGAAGCTATGGGCAATGCCAAACCCGAGACATAGATTCTCCTGGATCCCGGATTGCTCACCAGAGTTCGTAAGTCCCTAAAATTCGGATGGTCGTATCATCGTGTGAATATATTACGAATGATCGAGGAAACGCCCAAAAATCAGTTTAAAACGACCAAGAAATTATCATAAAATTCGAGTTATCATAGAATATGGTTTTACGGGTTCTCTTATCCTGTCCCATCACCAGCTTTTTATATGTGAAGCGGATGTCGTTGCCGTGAACACTTCATTTCCGTTTCGGGAAAGGCCGAAGAAATAATTTGTCTGGCCATGGGAGATTCCATGCAGCCCTTCAATGATGTTCTCCCGTGCGACGGGCATGAAATGTTCCTTCTCCTCCGATTTCGTCTGCAGTGCTGCCGCGGATTCAAGCCGCGGCACCCCCATCTATCGAATAGACGCCGCCGGTCTGGAAGCCGGCCTGGTCGCTCAACAGATAAACGACGAGATCGGCAATCTCTTCAGGCGTCGCCTTGCGCGGGATCGGACGATCGCCGATGTTCATGGCACCGCCGGAATCGGCGCGGGCCTGATCGACAAGGTCGGACATGGGCGTTTCGACCGCGCTCGGACAGACTGCGTTCACCCGGATGTCGTCGCGGCCGGTTTCGACTGCCGCCGACTTGGTGAGGGCGATGATCGCGGCCTTTGACGCGGCATAGGCGCAGCGATTCTTGCCGGCCCGCAAGGCGGCCACGGAGGACATATTGACAATGGCCCCGCCGCCGCCGCGTTCGCGCATGTGACGGATCGCCGCGCTACATCCGAGGAACGCGCTGTTGACGTTGATGGCCATGACCCGCTGGAAATCGTCAAAGGGCATCGCTGCGACGTCCGCTGACGCACCGAGGATTCCGGCATTATTGACCAGTAAATCGATGCGGCCAAATGCGATCAGGGCCTGTTCGAGATAGGCGTTGCACCCGGCTTCGGTTGATACGTCGCCAGTCACCGAGAGAATTCCGCCTTCTCCGGAATTCGCCGCGAAGGTCTCAGCGGATATGGGCTGCAGATCCACGGCGACAACACTCACGCCTTCCGCGAGCAGCCGTCGGACGATCGCGGCGCCAATACCTTGCGCTGCGCCAGTGACGACAGCAATCTTACCCTTCAATCCGCGCGTCACGCTCGTTTCCTCTCGGTTCTAGGTCGCCGTCCAGCCGCCATCATGGGCGAACACCTGGCCGGTGACGTAAGCCGAAGTGTCGGCGGCGAGGTAAAGGAGCATGCCGCCCAGCTCATAGGGATCGGCGAATCGTCCCATCGGGATCCCGGCTGTGATTGCCCCCTCAAGACGCTTGAAATCTTCCTCGGTGATCTTGCTGCGGCGTTCGGCGGCGAGCGCAGTGCCTTGGTGCCATCCGGGCGCGATGGCATTGCAGCGGATGCCGTCGCCCGCATATTCCATCGCGACCTGCCGCGTCATGCCGACCACCGCCGCCTTGGACGTGGCGTATGCGATGCCGCTCGCCGGGAAGCCGGGATAATAGCCGCCAAGGCCGAGAATCGAGGCGATGTTGATGATGCTGCCGCCGCGCTGGCGCAGCATGATCGGCAGCGCCGCACGTGTGCAAAGAAATACACCGCGCAAATTGATCGCCATGAGCCGGTCGAAATCAGCGATCGAGAATTCATGGGTGCGCAACGGGTTGGTCGATATCCCCGCGTTGTTCACCAAGATGTCGAGCCTTCCATGGCGACCATCGGCGTCCCGGAGCAAGGCCGCGACAGCGGCCTCGTCGCTGACGTCCACTTCGGCGTTCGTCGCGGCTTGACCGCGCTCGGTTATCATACGGGCGGTTTGCGTCGCATTTTCCGCATGTCTGTCAGCGCAGATGACGTGCGCGCCCGCATCGGCCAGGACATCGGCGAAGGCACGCCCCAGCCCGCTGCCGGCGCCCGTCACTAGTGCGACACGGTTGTTGAGGTCGAACGAGGGTCGGTTAGCGGTCATTACGGCGCTCCTGGCGTTTCGAATCGATATGCTCATGTCAGCCCGCCTTCCAGAGCGAACTGAGCTCTGCCGCCACCCGCTGCGGAAGCTCGATCGGCGTGAAGTGTCGCGCCTTTTCAAAGACGGTCAGTGTCGAGCCGCCGATAGCGGCGTGCAGATATTCAGCCATCGCCAGCGGCGTCGCATAATCCTCGTCGCCGACCGCGATGCACGCAGGCATTGTCAGCGACGGTAGCCCGCTGCGCAGATCAGCGTTTCCGAGCATATGACAGGTCGCGGCGTAGGTATCGAGGCCGTTGCGCAAGAATTTGGTAACGCAAGCATAGACCACCCCCGGATGCTGCGCACGGAAGGCATCGGTGAACCATCGTGTTTTCTGGAAATCAATGAGCGCTTCCATGCCATCGGCCAAGGCCTTGTCCGCGCGCTCCCGCCAACGCGCCGGTGCGTCCGCGCCGTACCAGGCAGTCGTATCGAACAGGCCGAGGGCGGTTGTGCGGTGCGGATGGCTGGTCGCGAATGCCAGAGCTACCGTGCCCCCCATGGACGCGCCCGCGACAATCGCGCTGTCCCATCCAATATGGTCCAACACATCGGCGAGGTCGTCTGCAAATTGGCCGGTCGTGTAAGGTCCGGGCGATCGGCTCGATTGCCCGTGTCCGCGACAATCGTAGGTTAGTACATGGGCGTCAGCGGCAATTTCCCGCACGACGGGCTCCCAGAATGTCCGATCCATCGCCAGGGAATGAACCAGCACGACACGGTTGGGAGACGCCGGATTCCCAGAGAGAGTGGCTATGATCTTTTGATTATCCCGCGTCTCGATTTCCATCATATTCTCTGCCCTCCGGAGGATAGCGCCAATTGGCTAGCCGCGTAGGCGCGGCATGACTTCGCTGGCGAACATCTCCAAGTTCCGCTTGGCGAGCGCGTCAGTCATAACGCCGAACTGCAGCATGGTAATGAGATTGCTAAAGCCGGTAAGATCTCGCATCTTCTCGATCTTTTCGAGCACCGTCTGCGGACTGCCGATGAGGGCCGTGCCTGACTCGATGAGCGCGTCGACGCTCTGATGCTTGGGACGCGTGCCAAGCGCGGCGCGCGCCCTCATCATGCGCTTGGTCGAACCCAATGATGTGTAGCCCGGAGGCAGCAGCATTTCCCATGGATTGTTCAGATAATCATTGAACAAGGATTCGACGGGAGCCTTCGCCTCTTCCCGCGCGCGCTCATCGGTATCGGCGACGTAGATCGGCACAGCCCAGCCCAGTTGGTCACCGCTTGCCTCATAACCGAATTCGCGCGCCCGCTCGCGGTAGGCATTCAAATAACGCGCCACCAGCTCATGCGCGCTGAACGTGACCATGAATGGGTATTTGCGCGACGGATCGGCCGCCCAGTCGATCGTTTCGGCAGAGCCTTGGGATGGGATCCAGATCGGTGGATGCGGCCGCTGATAAGGGCGTGGCCACAGGTTGACGTAGCGAAAATTGTAATTCTCGCTTTCGAATTCGAACGGTCCCGGGCGCGTCCAAGCCTGCACGATGAGATCATGCGCCTCGTGATAGCGCTCGTGCGAGAACACCGGGTTCAGGCCGGTGGCGTGATACTCCGTGCCGATGCCGCGCACGAAGCCGGCGATCATGCGGCCGCGCGACAGATTATCGAGCATTGCGAATTCTTCGGCGATGTAGATCGGGTTGTTCACAAGGGGCAATGCTCTGCCCAGCACGGCGATCTTCACGCGCTTGGTGCGTTGGATAAGAGCGCTGGCAATGAGATTGGGCGCGGGCATCAACCCATAAGCAGTCTGATGATGCTCGTTCACTGCGATCACATCGAAGCCATGATCTTCGGCCGCGACCAGATGGTTGATGTAGGATTCGTATTCGGCCGCGCCTTTTTCGGGATCGTAAAGCTCGTTGGGCAGGACAACCCATGCGGATCGATGCTTGTATCGCTCCGACATGTCGAGCGGGCGATAGGGCATCAAGGTGAAGCAGACGAACTGCATGGTTTACTTCCTGCCGAGGAACGCGACGATGCGAGACGCCGTTTCCGCAGCCTTTTCGATGTGAGGCAAATGACCGCAGCCCGGAATGATTTCGGCGCGACTGTTCGGAATTTCTTCAGTCCAGGCCGAAGCGTAGGTACTGGGGAAGAGTTTGTCGTCGTCTCCCCACAGAATAAGAGTCGGCACCTGGATTCGATGTAGCCAACGCTTGAGCGCGGGATTGACCCATCGCGGCTCCCATCCGAGACGGGCCGCCATGAAGCGGCTGTTCAGTGCGAACTCCTCTTCCTCTTCACTCAAAGTACGTGACAGTATGGCGTCGGCGAAGCTCTGATCATGGAAGAGGTTTCTGACCGATTCCTCAGGCCCCCAGATGAAGTTGTCGCCGGAAGGGATACCGCGCACGTGCACGCCCGCCGGCGCGATCAGAGTCAAACTGGCGATGCGGCTGGTGTTACGGATCGCGATCTCGGCGGCGATCCAGCCACCAAGCGAATGCCCCACCAAATTGACGTCATGGAGATCGAGCGCGTCAAGCACGTCAAGATAGTGCATCGCCATATCGGCGACATTGCGGATCCAGTCGGGCGCTACCGAGGCGCCGAAACCGGGGTGTTCCGGAATGCGCACGTCGAACTTCGCAGCCAACGTATCGAAGAACTTCCCCCAGACCGGAAGACCGGGAGAGCCATGTAAAAACAGCATCGATTCACCGCTTCCAGCATGAAGAGAACGTGCCCCCAGATCACGGAAGCGATGTTGCTCCAAGTGGGACATGCCGAAGTTTCTCCCTTGAATGTGCGGCTCGTCGGTAGTCAGCAATACCCGGATGCACAAATAGGGCTTTTTTATAGGGTCTATAACTCGCGGCGTTGAGCAATGACTGTTCGTCTCCCGTCAATGTTCCCGTGTGGGTGGGGCCAACGTCATGGGTTCGCTTGATGTACTGGAGATCGGACGCTAGACCCGCGGCACCCGGAAGAACTGGATCTTTCTTCGAGGGAATTCAATGCAGAACAGCAGTCTGCCCGCCAGCGTGGCGGGAATTGACAAACGCCGCCTGCTATATTCATCGCCGTTGCCGAGGAGCGACACCTCGGGCGTGCATCGGAACGGCTCCATATCGCCCAGCCGGCTCTCAGTCGCCAGATTGCCTATCTCGAGGGGGCGTTGGGCTGCATCCTGTTTGACCGCACCCGCAACCAGATCAAACTGACGGCGGCGGCAAACGTGCTGTTGCCGTGCGCCTGTGACCTGATCCTCCGCGGGAGGCGGCGGCCCGCGTCAAGCGCCGCGCAAGGTGCCCCGGGTGTTTTGGAGATGGGTTTCGTTGGTTCGGCGACTACTCCGTGTTTCCAGAGGTGCTGAGGTTTTTAGGCGATCAGCCGAACGTCGACCTGCTTCTATTTCCGATGAATACCTCCGAACTTCAGCACGCGCTTGTTGAAGGTCGGATTCAAGCCGCATTTGCCAGGTCAAGCATTTGCCGACTGCTTGGCCGATCCGGACGCTTTTGGGCAGGAGGTTGCCGGCTGAGCATCACGCCGGTGGTTGCGATCGGATTTTTGGAAATCATGTACTGCGATATGGCGAGGGCACTCGCCCCTGATACCATTCAGGCATGAAATTGGACTGACTTGGTCTTTCCCATCATTCTCCGATACGTCTAGTTTCTGCGGCGACCTTTGGAGAAGTTATGGCGCATATCACCGGAATCGAAGCGGTTCTCATCGATGTCCCGACTATTCGACCGCACGTTCTCGCCATGGCTACGATGAGCAAACAGCTAATATGCATCGTGCGTTTGTTCTGTTCGGACGGAATTGTCGGTATCGGCGAAGCCACAACGATTGGGGGGCTGGCTTATGGTCCTGAAAGTCCCGAAAGCATAAAACTGACCATCGACACCTATTTTGCGCCGTTGCTGCAATCTTGTGATGCCGCCCGCCCAGCGCAGGTGATGGCCAGGCTGGCCAAGTCAATAGTCGGCAATCATTTCGCAAAATGCGCGATTGAAACGGCGCTGCTCGATGCGCAGGGCAAACGGGCCGGGCTTCCTGTTTCCGAACTACTGGGGGGGCGAGTGCGTGATCGCCTGCCGGTCCTCTGGACCTTGGCGAGCGGCGATACCGACAGGGACATAGAAGAAGCCGAGCGCCTGATCGCGAGCCGACGGCACAACATCTTCAAGCTCAAAATCGGCAAGCGCTCGTTGGCTGAAGATGTCGCACATGTCGGCGCGATCAAAATGGCGCTGGGGGATCGGGCCAGCGTTCGCGTTGACGTAAACATGGCCTGGGACGAGACCGCCGCGCGAACCGGCGTCGAGATGCTGGCGGATGTCGGTTGCGATCTCGTCGAACAACCGATCGCCCAGCATAACCGATCAGGAATGGCCAGACTCGCCGCCAGGGCACGCATTCCGATCATGGCGGACGAGGCGCTTCAGGGACCGGCAAGCGCATACGACTATGCGGCCCATGCCGCCGCGAACGTGTTCTCGGTGAAAATCGAACAGTCTGGTGGCCTCTTCGCCGCGCAACAGGTGCATGCGATCGCCGATGCCGCTGGCATCGCCTGCTATGGCGGCACGATGCTGGAAGCTGGAGTCGGGACTACGGCGTCCGCCCATGTTTTTTCGACTTTCCCTGCTCTGCCTTTCGGCACCGAACTGTTCGGTCCACTGCTGATGACTGAGGAGATATTGCAGGAACCGCTGATCTATGAGGACTTCGCGCTCAAGGTTCCCGACGGTTCGGGTCTCGGCATTGCAATCGACGAGGATCGTATCGATTTCTTGCGCCGCGACCGCGTAAAGCCCACGATTTCCATTCCCAAAGCACGAACGGTTTGAACTATGCTCTTCAAGATAGAAATGAACGTAACCGTACCGTTAGACTTCGACCCCGTCCGTTTTGACGAGTTGAAGGCAAAGGAAAGGGCCTACTCGCACGAATTGCAACGATCCGGAAAATGGCGGCATATTTGGCGAGTTGCCGGTCAATATGCCAATGTGAGCATTTTTGATGTCGCCAGCAATACGGAACTGCACGACATTCTTTCAAATCTTCCGCTTTATCCGTTCATGACTATCCAGGTGTCAGCGCTGTGCCGCCACCCTTCCTCCATCCACGACGACGATCGCTAGAATCGTAAGCTTAGGAGAGCGCAATGACCCCAGATTTCGTTCAGACGCCAGCGGTTCAGACTTTACTTGATCGGGCCAGCGGCATGCAGGCCGAGGATGGCGATCCGCGCCTGAAAGCGATCCTGCGCGACATGCTTCAGGCGATGATGAGCATCATCGCAAAGCATGACATCAACGAGAGCGAATTCTGGCAGGCCGTGAATTTCCTGCAGCAGGGCGCGGGCGAATTCGGCCTTATTGCGGCCGGCATCGGTCTCGAGCATTTTCTCGACCTGTATATGGATGCGAAGGATGTCGAGGCGGGTCTGACGGGTGGCACGCCACGTACGATCGAGGGGCCGCTCTATGTCCAAAATGCACCCTTGGTCGAGAACGGCGCGAACTTGACCGACGACCCCGACGACACGGATACGCTCTATATGAACGGTTCCATCATGGGGCCCGATGGCGAGCCAGTCAAAGGCGCAATTCTTCATGTGTGGCATGCAAATTCAAAGGGCTTCTACTCGCATTTCGATCCGACCGGCGAGCAGACGCCGTTCAATAACCGTAAGCGACTAAAGATCGGCGACGAGGGAAGATATTCCTTCCATTCGAAAATGCCGAGCGGGTATAGCGTGCCGCCACAGGGCGCCACGGATCGTTTGATGCAAGCGATCGGGCGCGACGGAAGCCGCCCAGCGCATGTCCACTTCTTCGTCGAAGCGCCAGGCTATCGCACGCTCACCACGCAAATCAATTTCGGTGACGATCCCTTCGCTGCGGACGACTTCGCCTTCGGCACGCGGGAAGGGTTACTGCCCATTCCCAACCGCCAGGGCGACAGCGCCTCGATCGCCTTCGATTTCATGTTGCAGCGCGCAATCCGGCCATTCGACGAGCGTCTTTCCTCGCGGGTTCGCGCCAGCGTTTGAAAGTTCGACAGCGGGCCAGACGTGGCGGGATCGATTGCTGGCCTTCTGCGTGCTGCGCTATGATCAGTGGGGCCACGGTGCTTCAGACGCGCCTGCAGGCGGCTATTCCGTTGATCGTTTGGGCGCGACGTGATTGAACTTCTCGATGCGCTCGGGCTTGAAGCCGTCTACTGCTGCGGCCTGTCCTTGGGAGGAATGGTCGGTCAGTGGCCCGGTATCCGCGAGCCGCGCCCACGATCCGGCGGACGACTACCTCCAATGCATCCGTCGATCCGTCATTGACGACGATGAGTTCGAACTCATGATGGGTTTGGGCAAGCACGGATAATACCGTCCTGCCGATCGACCATGTGGCATTATATGCTGGAATGACCACGGAGACGTGAGCAGGCATCCTAAATATCGCACACTTTAACGAATTTTATACAGATGAGGCCATTTTGGATCATTGTATCATTAAATAAGGCGGTTTTCTCCACTTTCTATGGAAAAACATGGTGAATCATTTTCTTACATTCCTAGATTACCTCGCGATGATCTATAACCTTGGATATATTAATGTCCTGCCGTCTAAAATTCGTAGCGTTCATGAAGCTTGACTTGGTATATGTTCTATGAGTTCTTCGTTTTGTTTAATCGAGGTATCCATGTTGTGCTTTTGTACCCCTGTCGGGCGCCGCAGAATTTTCCCGCTGAAATCGCGCGTCGGGTGTCAATTGGTTAACCTGTGCCGTTTTAAAGGTGTCGCGTGAGCGGCAAGGCGCGGGGACATGATGGCTTGCATCCAAAAATTTCTCGACGTGAAGCAGAATTCATGACGCCGCGCCGTATCCTCGTGACCGGCGGTGCCGGCTTTCTCGGATCCTTTTTGTGCGAGCGCCTGCTCGAACGGGGTGATGAGGTGCTCTGCGTAGATAATTTCTACACTGGGACGCGCTTCAACATTGAACATTTGATCGGGCATCCCCGTTTTGAGTTGATGCGGCACGACGTCACTTTTCCTCTCTACGTCGAGGTTGATCAAATCTATAATCTCGCCTGCCCGGCATCACCGATCCATTACCAGTATGATCCGGTGCAGACCACCAAGACCAGCGTGCATGGCGCCATCAATATGCTGGGCCTCGCAAAGCGGTTGAAAGCAAGGATTCTGCAGGCTTCGACGAGCGAGGTTTATGGCGATCCGATAGTGCATCCCCAGACGGAGGACTATTGGGGCAACGTCAACCCGGTCGGTCCGCGCTCCTGTTATGACGAAGGCAAGCGTTGCGCCGAGACTCTGTTCTTCGACTATCACCGTCAGCACGGGCTTGCCATAAAAGTTGCGCGTATCTTCAACACCTATGGCCCGCGCATGCATCCAAACGATGGGCGTGTGGTTTCCAATTTCATCGTGCAGGCATTGAGTGGCGAACCGATTACTCTCTATGGCGACGGAAGTCAGACGCGTTCATTTTGCTTCGTCAGCGACCTGATCGACGGTCTGATCGCGTTGATGGACAGCGGCGAAGAATGCACCGGGCCGATCAATCTCGGTAATCCGGCCGAGTTCACCATGCACGCGCTTGCCGCGAAAGTGATCGCGCTCACCGGCTCGCGGTCCAGGATCGTGCATCGTCCGTTGCCGCAGGACGATCCTCGTCAGCGCCAGCCGGATATCAGCCGGGCCAAGGAACAGTTGAGTTGGCAACCGCGCATTTCGTTGGACGACGGGTTGCGCCAAACCATTGCCTATTTCAAATCCATGCTTGTGAAAGACGCCGAGCCACCGCGGCGGAACGTCGCATGACGACGGTTCTGGTAGCGGGCGGCGCCGGCTATATCGGATCGCATAGCTGTAAGGCATTGCATGCCGCCGGCTACCAGCCAGTCGTGTTCGACAATCTTTCGACCGGCCATGAGTGGGCAGTACGTTGGGGGCCATTCCATCGCGGCGACATTCTGGATGACAATGCGCTCCAGATGGCAATCGATCAATATCGTCCTGCTGCGATCATGCATTTCGCCGCCGACGCGCTCGTCGGCGAATCCGTGGTTGATCCGGCAAAATATTACCGCAACAACAGTTTCGGTAGCTTTACCCTGATTGAGGCCGCTCGCCGCAACGGCATTCGTCATATTGTATTTTCGAGTACCTGCGCTTCATACGGGGTGCCGGATAGCTGGCCGATCGCTGAAGACCAGCCGCAACGGCCGATCAACGCCTATGGGTCGAGCAAACTGATAGTCGAGCAAATGCTCGCGCATTACGAGACCGCATACGACATGACTTCGGTCTCATTGCGCTATTTCAATGCCGCGGGCGCGTCGCCCGATGGAGATCTCGGCGAGGCGCATGATCCCGAGACGCACCTGATCCCGCTTGCCATCGATGCAGCGCTTGGCACGCGGCCTCTCCTCAAGGTTTTTGGAACGGACTATCCTACACCGGATGGAACCGCCATCCGCGACTATATTCACGTCGTTGATCTGGCCGAAGCGCATGTGGCTGCGCTCGGATATCTGGAGCGGGGCGGGATCACCACCCAGCTCAATTTGGGCACGAGCAAGGGGCTTTCCGTCCGCGAAATCATCGCTGCCGTAGAGGCGGAGCTGAACGTTCGCGTCCCATATGTTGATGGTCCCCGCCGCCCCGGCGATCCCTCCGTGCTCGTCGCGGACGCGCGCAAGGCCGTCTCGGTGCTCGGCTGGGAGCCCAGGCACAGTGCGCTGCACGAGATTATTGCAAGCGCCTGCCGCTGGCACCGCGCCGCTCTGGCTGCTGGTCCCGTCGCTGCCGTGGCACCGGGGCGATAGCGTGATGCCAACCAGCGGCGCCGAGCGTTGTGGGTCAGACGCACGATTGCGGCGATAGGCCTCATCCTATGCAGATATCGAACCTGTCAGAGCAAAAGCGAATTCTCCTGGTCTCTCCGCAGCCATTCTATCAGGACCGGGGCACGCCCATCGCCATTCGACACGTGATCGAGGCCTTGAGCGCCAGGGACTATAAGGTCGATCTGCTCACCTTCCCAATCGGTGCCGACGTCGCGTTGCCGGGCCTCCGAATCATACGCTCGATGCGGATCCCGGGCATCAGGCAGGTGCCGATCGGCCTTTCGCTGCGCAAGCTGTTGCTCGACATCGCATTATTCGCGACGATGTTCCGCATTTTGCGAAAACGCGACTACTGGTGTGTGCATGCCGTTGAGGAGGCGGTGTTTCCGGCGCTGCTGATCGCTCGCAGGCGTGGTATCCCGGTACTCTATGATATGCAGTCCTGCCTATCGGACCAGCTCCGTCGCCACGCCCTGTTCGGGCGGCCGTTCATGCAGCGGCTGGTCCAGCGGCTTGAGTGCTGGGCACTGCGAACGTCTTCGGTGGTGGTCGGTAGCGCAGGTCTCGCGCCCTATGTCGGCCAAGTTGCGCCTAACTCGCGCGTGCATGAATGGAATTTCCCCGGGCAGCGCCCACAGACCTCGGCCAGCGCAATCGATCGTTTGCGGAGAGAATATGACCTCCCTCATGACGCACGGATTATTCTCTATTCTGGCAACTTCGCGCGCTACCAAGGGGTGGCTACGCTCATTGAAGCCATTCCTGCGGTTGTTCAGCGAGAGCCGAGGGCGATCTTCATGCTCGTTGGGGCTGAACCGGAAACCACGTCGCCTGAAGTGACCGAGGCGATGGCATCCGCGCCGCGCAATGCCGTGAGAATACTGCCGCGCCAACCCCGCGAGAGCCTTCCTTCCTTCCTTGCCCTGGCGGACGTGCTGGTTTCGCCGCGAGAGGGTGGGGACAATCTACCGTTGAAAATCTTCGATTATATGGCTGTCGGCAAACCAATTGTCGCCACCGACTATCCCATCCACCGGACAGTGCTCGATGAGGATCGGGCGGTGCTTGTCCCGCCGACCGCCGAGGCGATGGCCGACGGCATTGTCAGCGTGCTGGGGGACCACCGCTTCGCCAACAGGCTCGGCTCAGCCGCGCAAGCCTATTCCAACAAGCATCTTGGGCTCGCCAATTTCCAGCGTTTCGTTGAGCGGGTATATGGCGCGCTTGCCGTCGATCTGGGTCCGACGGTTCGTCCAGCGCCTTAATCGTCGTGCCTTTTCACCCCGACAAAAACCCAAACGCCGTCTTCCCACGCGTTTCGGTAGTGATCCCCTGCCGCAACGAGGAGCGCACAATCGGTGATCTTGTTCGCATGGTAGCGGCACAGAAACCCGATGGATGTGAACTCGAAATCATTGTTGTCAATGATGGTTCGACCGATCGTACTGCGGCTTGCGCGCGCGATGCGGGAGCGAAGCTGCTTGAGATTCCCAGGCAGCCAGAAGGTGGCAATCCCGCCGCCGCGCGCAATCGTGGAGCAGAAATCAGCACCGGCGATCCGATCATCTTTCTGGATTCGGATTGTACGCCGCGCCGGGGCTGGCTCGCCACGCTGCTGCGTGCCCATAGTGACGGCGTGGAAGTCGTGGGCGGTTCGCTGGGCTTGCCGAAGGGTTTAAGCTGGACCGCGCGGTGCGACTACTATGCCGGATGGTACCATGTTCATCCCGCCCGTCCGCGAGGGCTGGTATATCATCATCCCCCCTGCAATCTGAGTGTCCGCCGCAGCGCGTTTCTCGCGACGGAGGGGTATGTCGAATCGCAGCCGATCGCTTACTCGCACGAGGAGCTGGCCTGGCAAGCGACGGTGATTGCCAAAGGCGGCCGCATTCTATTCGAGCCGATGGCTGCTGTGGACCACCATAATCGCCCCGGTTTTGGTAACCTTCTGCGACGCAATTATCGATGGGGCTACAGCGCCATTCCGGCGAAAGCCATCACGGGCACAGCACGGTTTGGCTATCTGTACAAGCATCCTCGCGCTCTCGCCGCAGTCAGCATTCCGCTCGCAATCGCCTCGGCGGGTTATATCGCCGGCTGTTGGATCGCCGCGCGGGCATGGGAAGGGTTCCTGATGACTCCCGCGATCCTTCTTGCACGCCTCGCCTATGGCATCGGCATGACTGGCGGGGGGCTGAGCTGGGCCCGTAGCCCGGCGGATTGGGCAATGGGACGCAGATCGCGCTGGGAGTGATCGCTTGCGCCCGTTGGAGGGAGTGTTCGTCAGTCAAGAAAATATGGCCGGTCGTGGTCTCCACAAAGCGTTCTAGCGGATGGCGGCCGCTATTGCTTTGCCGCAGCCTTCAGTTGTCCCCGTGCCGCCGAGATCCCGGGTCCGCACTTCATTCCGGGCGAGAACATGTTCGATCGCTGTTATTACGGCGTCGGCCGCCTCGCTTTCGCCCAGATGGTCTAGCATCATCGCGCCGCACCAGATTTGGCCAACAGGGTTGGCGATGCCTTGGCCGGCAATATCGGGCGCGGACCCATGGACCGGTTCAAAAAGCGACGGGACGGAACGATCGGGGTTGATATTGCCGCAAGGCGCGATCCCGATGGTGCCGGTACATGCTGGGCCGAGGTCCGAAAGAATATCGCCGAATAGGTTTGATGCGACAACAACATCAAACCGATCCGGATTCATCACGAACTGAGCCGCGAGGATGTCGATATGATATTTGTCGGTGCGGACATCAGGATAGCTGTTCGCCATGGCCTCGACGCGTCCGTCCCACCAGGGCATCGTGATCGCGATGCCATTGGACTTGGTCGCAGAGGTAAGGTGCTTTTTGGGCCGGGTTTGAGCCAGATCGAAGGCGTAACGCAGGATGCGGTCGACCCCCGTTCGCGTCATGACCGTCTCCTGGATCACGATTTCACGATCAGTGCCTGGAAATGAAACGCCACCGATCGCGGAATATTCCCCCTCGGTATTTTCGCGCACGATCATCATGTCGATGTCGCCAGGCTTTCGCCCCGCAAGCGGGCAGGGCACACCCGGCATCAACCGAACCGGACGCAGGTTGACATATTGATCATATTCGCGACGGAACTGGATCAGAGAACCCCATAGGGAAATATGGTCGGGCACGGTATCCGGCCAGCCGACTGCACCGAAATAGATGGCGTCGGCATCCCCGATCCGAGCCTTCCAGTCATCGGGCATCATCTGGCCGTGGCGGATATAATAGTCGCAGCACGCAAAATCATGCCATTGCTGTTCGATCGAGAAACCATAAGCCGATGCCGTGGCTGCGAGGACGCGAAGGCCCTCCGGAACCACTTCCTTGCCGATGCCATCGCCCGGAATGACGGCGATGCGATAGCTTTTCCTGTCACTCATATGCTTCCTCACGTCACCGACAAAGTTGGCAATAATCCGGCAATCACTGCCGTTGTATTCCGTCGAAGTTTGTGTTCCACCGATTTGAAGTCAAATTGCTTGGGCTTCTAAAATTTGTATCGGGCCGACACGCCGTAGATACGCGGGGGATTGTCGTAAGACGTGATATAGCCGAGTCCACTGGACGCCGTTGAATAGGATATTACCTTGTTGTCGAGCAGATTGCGCAGGTACAGCCCAAGCGAAAATGCTTTGCTGGGTGAGATCCAATTCGCAGCAAGGTTGATGTTGGTATAGCCCTTCTGCTTGACGATATTGTCTGGATCGAACGCAAAATTCCCATTGTAACTTACCGCAGCATTCAAATTGATCTCGCCGAAGGCAAGATCCTTCGTATAATCCAGCGCCAAGTTACCGGTGAAGTTTTGCGCGAGCGGCAGGCGGTTGCCGCTGACATCGCCAAAGCGGGTTGAAACACCGCCGCCGGCCGGCGTGAAGCTGATAGCTGCACCGGGATAGCGGGTGAACTCCGAATGGAGAAGTTCCACGCTGCCGTTAAGGCGCAACTCGCTTGTGAGCGATGCGTCGAAATCGGCGTCCAAACCATAGAGCTCGGCATTGGCGCCATTGGTGATAGTGGGTGCACCACTCACCAGTTGCAGCACCTGCAAGTTTTTGTATTTGTAATAGAAGCCAGCTATATTCAGACGCAATTTCCTGCCGAGCAAGGTTGTTTTGAGGCCGGTTTCGTATGCATCCAATTCTTCCGGTTTATAAGAAGGATTGGCTATGTTCGAGAGATTATAACCCCCGCTCTTGAATCCCCGGTTGTACGAAATATAGCCTAGAATATCGTCGCTGAACTTGTGATCAAGCGCGATCCGCCAGGTGGGTTTCTTGGCCGTTATCGAGCCGCGAACGGTGCTGTTTACGACGGACCCGTCCGCCCGAAGGGCCGACTGGTTGGCGTCGAGCGACCGCTTCTCGTAAGTCCAGCGTGCGCCCAGGGTCAGCCGGGTCCTTGGAAGGATTTCGAAATCGGCCTGGGCAAAGGGAGCGAGGGAGTTCACCGTTTCCGTACTGTAAAGTGTCCGCTCGACCACGGACGTTGCAGAAGGAACATAATGCGGTCCGCCAAAGGTACGACGAACGGGGTGAAGCCCGTTTTCATAGTGGAAGTAGAATGCGCCGACCGCCCAGTTGATGGCGCTGTCGGTGCCCGATGTCAGTTGGACTTCCTGAGAAAAGCTCTCTGCCTCATTGTGGCTGGTGTCGAGCTTGTACCCGGTGATACGCGTCATATCGCCATCGACGATATAACCGGTACGGAACTTGCGATACGCCGTGATGCTCTGGAACTTGGCGAAGCCGAATTGGTGGTTGATGGTGGCGCTGGCGCCTCCTCCTTTGTAGAGGTTCAGGGCATCCACGTCAGCATAGCTGTCGTAGACCGTCGGCGGTTCCACATAAGGTACCTCCGGATTGACCGATGTGCCGGGGAACGCCCGCAAATAGGCGCCCAGATTGTCCTCGCGGTCGATATAATCGCCGATCAGAGTAATATCCGTGTCGCTGCCTGGCCGGAACAGAAGCTTGCCGCGGATCGAGGCGATATGATCGATCTTGTAGGTATCCTTGCCGGTCGTGTAATTCTTGCCCCAGCCGTCGCCTTGCTTGGTGAAGTTGCCCGAAAGGCTCACCGCAAGAGTGTCCGTTAGCCCGCCCGTAAGATAAAGTCCCGTGCGGACAGTCGCATAGTTGTCGACGTTGGCCGTGACCTCGCCGCTCCAATCGAATGATGGGGCCCGCGTGGTCATCTGGATCACGCCGGCGGTTGCGTTTCGTCCGAACAGCGTGCCCTGCGGTCCCTTCAGCACCGCGACCTGCTCGATATCGTTGAGTTCGCGTCGACCATCGCTTTGGTTCGCGTAGTAAACGCCGTCAATGTAGAGCGCGACGGCATTCTCCACGTTCGAGGTCGCCGTACCGACACCGCGGATCGAGGGCTGGAACTGCGAGCTTGTCGTCTTGATGTTCACGCCCGCGAAGCTGACCTTGAGATCTTCGGTGGTGACGACGCCGGCCTTCGCCAACTGGGTTCCCAGAATTGCCGAAATGGCGATCGGGACGTCCTGGACGTTCTGCGCGCGCTTCTGGGCGGTCACGACGATGTCCTGCAATCCACCGCCATCCTGCGCGGCTTCTTCTGCGGAAACGGCGCCTGGAGCCGGAACTGCGTCCGCGGATTGAGGGGCGGTCGATTGCGACCATGCCTGCGTAGAGCACAGCAGTGCGATCGAAATCACACTGATGCTCGTGATATTTGAATAAAGATTCGCATTTTTCATAGTGACCCCTCCCTTGTTTGAGAGCTAGGCGAAACGCCGCGTACGCTATTTCCTTGGTCGCCCGGCGATTCTGAGATCACGAAAAAGCGAAAACCAGTTACTGTGGCGTAGGACGGATCTAAGCCGATGTTAGAGATATTTGTCCGAATATTTCTGCGTTATGGATCGCGGCTCTAGCAAAATGCTTCATTAAAGCCGCTCTTCCTTCCATTACCTTATCCAAACGATTTTGACGGCGATAGAAGGCTCGAGCTGTAGGTATAATCAATGCTTATATGCGTATTGGGAGAGGGGTACGGTGCAGGTGAAATCGGTGGGACCGGCGTGGGGTTCGTCCCGGAAACGAGCCCACTAACCATATAATCCCGCAGCTCGCGCTCGCTGTACGGCGAGCCCGACGACGAGGTCCAGGGTAGGCGTCTCGATCCCAGCCATCCGGGCAAGCTCCAGCGGCACCGTGAGCAGGGCATCGACTTCCATCGACCGGCCGAGCTGGAGATCCTGCAGGATGCTCTGCTTGTGGGTTGATATCTTCAGCCGCGCGAGTCCGGATTGGGGATCACCGGGATCGCAGCCCAACGCCCGTGCGATCGCAGCCCCCTCCTGCGCGATCCTCTCCGCAGCGGCGGTGACCGCCGGGTTGGAAAGCGCTTCGCCCATTGGCGAAGCGGTCAAAATGCCAAGCGGCGCCCCCACGAGGTTCATGAGAAGCTTTTCCCACACCGCATCGCGGATACGCTCCGTGACCTCAATCTCCAGGCCGCCTGCTCTCATCGCGCCAGCGGCAGCCTCAAGCACCGGATCGGGTCGTCCGTCGGGTCTTCCCAGGATGATCCGGTTTCGCGGGTTGGCCGCCCGAATGACACCGGGTTCGACAATCGTGCAGGCGGTGTGCGCCACGGCGCCGATCGCGCGTTGTGGACCGATAGAGCTCCATACGACATCCTCGGGATCGATCTTCTCGAGCCGGGTACCGTCCAAAGGGCCGCCGTTAGCATGGAAATACCACCAGGGGATGCCGTTCATGACAAAGATCACCGGCGTGTCTGGTCCAAGCAAGGGCGTGATGCTCGCCGCCACCTGCGGCAGCGAAGGCGCCTTTACCGTGACGATCACCACATCCTGTGCGCCTAGATCATTGGGATCGTCACTGGCGGTCGGGTACGAATGGAGCAATCCATCCTTCGTTTCTACACGCAGCCCGTTTTGCCGGATCGCGGTCAGATGCGCCCCGCGGGCGACAAGCGCCACGTCCGTCCTGCTTTCCGCGAGACGGGCTGCTATGTGGCCACCCACGGCACCCGCGCCGTAGACGCATATTTTCATCGGCTCACGCGGCATCGTCGAAGCCGATCATGGCCTTCACCTCGAGATATTCTTCGAGACCGAAGACTCCCATCTCCCGTCCGTTTCCGGACTGCCTATAACCGCCCATTGGCGCAGCCATGTTGCTTGGCTTGCCGTTGAGGAACACCCGGCCAGCACGCATTTTCCGTCCGATGGAGCGGCCCTTTTCGAGATCCTTCGTGAAGACAAAGCCGCCGAGGCCGTAGGGCGTGGCGTTGGCTATTGCGACGGCCTCTTCATCGGTTCGATAGGTGATGACGGCCAGGACCGGGCCGAAAATCTCCTCTTGGGCGATGGTCATTGACGGGTCGACATCGGCGAACACCGTGGGCTTGATGAAGTAGCCGCGCTCCAGCCCGTCCGGTCGACCCGGCCCTCCGCAAACGAGCCGCGCACCCTCCGCGAGGCCGATCTGGATATATCTGCTCACCCGATCAAACTGCGCGCGATTGACTACCGGTCCCATGGTCGTCTCGGGGGAGAGGGGATCGCCGACGCTGATGCGTCCGACCGCCTCCCCGATATGATGCAGCGCTCGGTCAAGCTGAGCCTGGTGGACGAGCATACGGCTTGGCGCGTGGCAGGACTGACCGCTATTCTGGAAAGCCCGGGCGATGTTCCATTCCACGGCCTGCTTGAGGTCGGCGTCCGGCAGGATGATGTTCGCCGATTTTCCGCCGAGTTCCTGGCATACGCGCTTGACGGTGGACGCAGCGGCCTGAGCGACGAGAATGCCCGCCCGTGTCGAGCCGGTGAAGGAAACGAGATCGATGTCAGGGTGCGTGGTGAGCGCCGAACCGACCGTCGGGCCATCGCCGAGGACGAGGTTGAACACGCCATCGGGAATTCCCGCTTCCTGCAAGGCTTCTGTCAGCTTGATCGCCGTGATTGAGGTGAATTCGCTGGGCTTGGCGACCACGGTGCATCCCGCCGCCAGCGCTGCCGACAATTTCGTGCACAGCAGTTGAACCGGCCAATTCCAGGCGGTGATCATGCCGCAGACGCCGATGGGCTCCCTGCGGATGATGTTCTCGCCGAGCCGGGATTCGAAATCATACTCCCTCAACGTTGCCGCCGCCTGCCTGAACACGGCGACAGAGCCGTCGACATGGATCATGGCATTGATCGGAGTTCCCAGCTCCTCTGTGACCGTCGCGGCAATTTTGTGGGCGTGTGCTGTTATGGCGTCGGCAACGCGTTCGAGCAGGGCAATCCGGGACGCTTTGGAACTGGTGCTAAATGACTCGAACGCAGTGCGCGCTGCCGTAACCGCTCGGTCAACGTCCTCTGCGGTGCCGAGGCTGATTCGGGCGAACGCTTCCTCTGTCGCCGGATTGATGACTTCGAATTCGGTGCTGCGGCACGGGGCAACCCATTCCCCATCGATGAAGAATTTACGATACTCTCTCATGGGCTTCGTCAGTCCTGATATTCGAATTTCTGGAAAGGAAGACCGTCAGCTATTGTGCGTCATGCCACCGTCGACGGCGATAGTCTGCCCGGTCACGAAGCTTGCGGCGGGCGTCGCGAAAAACATTATGATTCCTACCAGATCCTCGGGGACCTGTCCGCGCTGCAGGCATTGTTGTCCTAAGATCCTTGTTCGGAACTCCGCAGTGGGATTGTGCGTGCGTTCGACCTCGGTCGCGACCGCGCCTGGCCGAATGCAATTGACTGTGATGCCGAAGGGGCCGAGCTCCCTAGCAAGCGAGTTCGTCATCCCGATCAGGGCGGATTTGGACGTCACATAATGGAGATAGTTGGGAACGCCTTTCGTCACGGCGTCGGACGAAATGTTGACGATGCGGCCCCATCCGGCTTTACGCATCGCGGGGGCAACAGCGCACGCGGCGAGATAGGCGCCGGTTATGTTGACGCGCATCACCTGCTCCCATTCCTCCAGCGGGATCTGATCGAAGGGCCCCTTGTTAAGGGTTGCGAAGATCGCGGCGTTGTTGACCAGAACGTCGATACGGCCATGGCCTTCGACAAGAGCCTTCGCCACGGCATCCACCGATCGCTTGTCGCTGACGTCGACCTCGAACGCGAGCGCCTGGCCACCAGATTGGCTAATCTCCGCCCGTACGGCTTCGGCCTTTGCCAGGCTGATATCGGCGACCGCGACGATTGCGCCGGCCGCAGCGAACTGACGCGATAATTCGCGGCCTATGCCCTGGCCGCCGCCGGTGATCAAGACAACGCGGTTCCTGACGCTGAAATCTCTCGCCTGGGCGGGAACTCCCGAGTCCGTGGGCGCATGCGTCGAAGTTTGCGGGCTATAGGCATCCATTCTGTGGTTCTCTCTCCGTGTGGGTGACGGCCCGATGCGCGGGGCCACTTTTCCTAGCTGCCCGCTCCGGTGCACCGGCCGTGGCGTTGCTCGTGCGGGCGAGTGGAATGACAGTGCATCACTCCATCTCCTTGCGTCTTTGCGACGCGGCGGCGGCAAGCATGGATAGATCGGCTCCCAGGGAGACGTAGCGGCCACCGAGCGCCACATATTTCCTGATCAGGTCGGGGCGCGAGGCGAGTCCACCCACCCCGAGTGTCTTGCCATGCGCACGGCACGCTGCCCAGGTTCGCGTATAGGCCTCTTCCACCAGCGGATGATCGAACTGCCCGGCAACGCCGTTTGCGCTGCAAAGATCATTTGCGCCGACCAGCAGGATGTCGATCCCGGGCACCGCTGCGATTTCGTTGACAGCAACGAGGCCCGCTGGCGATTCGATCATCGCGACGATCATTGTCGCATCGTTGATCTGCCGACACGTGTCGGCGTGCGACAAGCCGCGAAAGGAGAGCTGCGGCGTCACTCCCGGCAAGGATCTCTCGCCTTCTGGGCGATATTTGACGGCATTCACAACCGTCCTCGCGTCGTCGGCGGAATGCAGATCGGGAACGATGATGCCAATGGCCCCCGCATCAAGCACCCTCGTGATGAGGTGTGGATCCACGCCGGGCACACGGACGAAAGGAGCGACACCCATGCCGAGACTGGCGATGCTGATCTGCCCGACTGTTTCGAGGGAGAAAGCGCTGTGCTCAAGGTCGATATAGATCGCGTCGAATTCAGCGCCGCGTGCGATGGCCGCGATTTCCACGCCGCGCACCAAACGCACCGTCATGGAATAGGCAGGCTCGTCCAGCGCGATTTTCTCTTTGACGATATTGCGCAAGCGCTCGGTCGATTGCTTCATCTGTACCCGGCACCTCAAGTAGCATTAACGTTGGGAGCAGCAACTGCCGCCCTCGCTCCTGCCGCATCACGATCGACGGGTGGGGCAGGTTATGCGGCGCAATATACATGGCTCTCGATGCTTTCGAGGCCTCAACCCAGTTCGCCGGCTAAATATATAGCGCCGCATTATACCCTGTTGAGTTCAGCCTATGACGCTCTGGGGCACCGCGTTAAATGCATTCGAAGACGAACAACTTCCAAGCTAATGGAGAGCGCTATGCGAGCATCTCAGGCAGAAACAACCCAAGATGATCAAGTCGGCTCCATGCGAGAAGGAATCCTCACCCAGAAGCATCTGCTAATCGGCAAGGATGGCTCCCCGGACAACTATGATCTGAACACGGGTCTGGCGGGTTCGGGTGGCTGGAGAACGCCGCGTCATCGGCACAATTTCGATCAAATTCGTTACGTCATCACGGGGAACTACCCCTATATGGATGACAAGGTCTTGCCGGAAGGTTGGGTTGGCTATTTTCCGGAGAGCGTCTTTTATGGGCCTCAGGACCGGCCTGAAGGACTCCGGACGATGGTGTTGCAGTTCGGTGGCGCGAGCGGAAACGGTTATTTGAGCGTGGCGGAACGCGAAGCGGCCAACGATGCGCTCAAGGCGAAGGGCGAGTTCAGCGGGGGAGTGTTCACCTATCTGGACGATCAGGGCCAGCGTCACAACCAGGATGCGTCAGCCGCCTGTTTCGAATATGCGACTGGTCGCAAACTGGAATTTGCGCCTCCGCGCTATGAAGATGTGATCGTCATGAATCCCGAAGCCTATTCGTGGATACGGTCGACTGACGAAGGCGTGTATGAGAAATGGCTCGGGTCGTTCACTGAACGCAATGCCCGGATCGGGTTCATCCGCCTCGATCAAGGTGCGGTTTATGGCGCTGGCGCCTTGCCTGCGACCGCGATTCTGTTCCAGACGAAGGGTCGCGTCGTGGTCGATGGACAGGACTATGTAGGGGGATCCGCGTTTGAGTTCCTGCCCAACGAGGGGCCGATCCCCGTACGGGCCCTGGAAGAGAGTGAGTTTCTATGCATGACCCTGCACCAGTTCTGAGGAGCGTTAGCTGAATCTCGCCCTTGCCCTGCGTGCGGACTTATCAAGGCCAGGTACCCGGACACGACGAGCGTCGTGAATGCGGCTCAAAGGCTTGATCGAATCCCCACTGGCTCATTCCGCCGCCGACTGGGGTGGCTCGTGGGTATGTGCATGTTCTTTGACGCGTTCGATACACGCTTTCGGGGTCCGTGCTGACATCGATGCTCGAAAGTGGCTTTTCGACTTTAATGGTGACGTTGTTGATGGCGTTCACCGGGATCGACACTGATATGCCGCCGCCCCGGAGCGCGTGCGCTGGCGTTCGAAAGGCTAAGGTAATTGGGACGGCAACTTCCCCGTATGGAACGTAGATATTGGCACAGGCAGGTGGATCGGACGCGAAGCCGATCCTCCTGTCACGATGCGTTGAAAGGAAGGACCAAGGTTTGATGCGTGGCATCGTTTTTCTCGGCAATTGCGAAGTCGAACTCGCCACCGTTCCCGATCCGACACCCGGGCTGGGCGAAGTTGTGGTCGAGATCAAGGCTTCCGGCATGTGCGGCAGCGATCTGCATTTCTATCGCGGAGCATCCAACGCGGACGCTGCTCCGGTGATTCGGGGCCATGAACCCTGCGGCGTGGTCGTTGCAGTCGGCCCCGGCGTTACAAACCCCCATGCCTATGTTGGCTCACGCGTCATGGTCCACCATTACCACGGCTGCACTGGCTGTGAGGATTGCCACGCGGGCTGGCCCCAGATGTGCCGCGTGACGCAGGTGACGGTGTACGGCACCGATGCCCATGGCGCCCATGCTCCCTACATGAAAGTTCCCGCTGGGACACTCGTTCCGCTGGACGAACGCCTCAGCTTCGCCGCCGGCGCTGCGATCTCCTGCGGCACCGGCACGGCCTGGGGTGCGTTCGAACGAATGGGCCTGTCGGGACGCGATACGATCGCGATCTTCGGGCAGGGGCCGGTCGGCCTTTCGGCCACACTGCTTGCCAAGGCGCAGGGCGCACGCGTGATCGCGCTCGATATCGACGAGAACAGGCTGGCCGTCGCCAAGGCTTATGGGGCCGATTTCGTCGTGAACTCGCGTAACGAAGGCGTGCCGGACCTGATCCGCGATCTGACAGGAGGAGGGGCGACCATGGCCCTCGAAACGGCGGGCGCCAAAAAGGCCGGCCAGGATGCGCTGCAATCGGTCGGGCCCTGGGGTACGGTCTGCCTCGTCGGCCTTGGCGCGGAACTGAATTTCTCGCTCGGCGCCATGCTTCGCAAGCAGGTGCGGATCCTGACATCGTGGACCATGTCATTACAGGCTCAAAAGGCGTGTGCCGATTTCGTCATCGAGCGCGACGTCGATCTCGATTCGATCTTCACCGACCGCTGGGCACTCGATCAGGCTGACGAGGCCTATCGGAGCTTCAACAATCAAAGCGGCGGCAAGGGCGTGTTTCTCTTTTAGCGGGCTAGAGCAATATACTCACTCAATATTGCCACGCCGCTCATGCCTCGACCGAGGCGGAGGAAGGGCTTCGACTGGGCCTGCGCCGTTCCGGACGGACGGCCAACGAGGATTGGAGCGGCCAGGTGCCGCCCAGCGCCTCTGTCAATCGCTTGCAAGCTGCCAGCAATTCCTGTGCGACCACCGCATCCGATGACGTGATGCCTTCGTGCGCGAGCGCCGAAGCAACGAGGACAAGACGACCTTGAAGGTCAAACACGGGAGCAGCCATCGCGCGAAGTCCTGGAATGAGATCGCCCTTCACGATCGCCAGCCCGTTTCCTCGCACCTCGGCAAGTATCTTTCCCGATCCAGCGACCGCTTTTTGCTCCGATCGCAGCACGGATTTCCCGACCCGTTCGATTTGAGCGGGATCCCCGAATGCGCAAAAAACGCGTCCGGTTGCCGATCGCAACGGTGGCAGGACCGATCCGATCGCCAGGGAGGTGATGACCGGCGGCACGCCATCAAACCAGCGGACGATCGTCGGGCCAGCGTCGCCCCAGATGGCGATCAAGCATGTTCGTCCCGATTCTTTGGCAAATCTGCCGAAAACTTCGTCGGCCATCGTGAAGACGTCGATACGGGACAGGGCGGCAAGCCCCAGCCTGATCGCGCCTGAATCGAGATCATAGAGGCCCGACCGCTGTTCCTGCCTGACCATTCCCGCTTCGATTAGGCTGCTGAGGTAGCGATGCGTCTGGCTGGCGGAGAGCGACGCCGACTGCGCGATTGACGACAGGTTTGCGGCCCCCTTTTGCGACGCCAGCGCCGAGAGAACACGCAGGCCCACCCCTACGGATTGAATTCCGCGCCTCTTGGGCTTTTTTATTCTGGTTTCCGCCATCGCCAATCCTTGCCCGTTTTTGGCCTCCTAGCATCGGCCGGTTCTTGCCACCAGACGGGTTGCACGGAACGGTATTCTTGAGTTCCGGCGTCCCTCTCGGCAGAATTGGACTATTGTGAGGGGGCATGGATATCTCGGTCATGACCGAGGCGTTCGTGCCATTCTATCCCGTCCGATCGATCTTCCCAAAGCTGTGCCATTTCGGTGCAAGGCAAGCATTTATGGAATTTTCACTATCTAACCACCGATAAATGCTTCTTAAGAGATATACCTTAAGTGAAGGGGGAAAAAGATGCGTAAGCTTTTGGCGGCCTGTGCTCTCACCGCGGTGGCCGTTGCGGCTGCTCCAGCCGGCGCCACGACCTATATATATAATGTCGACGCGGGTTCGGACACGATCAACTTCGGGAAGTCCAGCTCATATTTCCGGGGCTGGACCGATGTGTACCGGTTCGACATTCCTGCGGCTGATTATATCGACGTGATCGTCAGTTCGCTCGCAACCCCCTTGCATGACGTCAGCATCAAGTCGGTGCTGTGGAATGGTAGTCCGATCACGAAGGTCTCCTCGGGTATCTTGGATTTGTGGACGCTCGACAATAAGCCGGTCTCCGCGGGGAAGAGTTATTTGACGATCAGCGGCTATTGGGGCGCGAAAGGTGGTAGCTACACCGGCAAGCTCAGCTATGGCGCGGCTGCGGTTCCCGAGCCTGCCGCTTGGGCTATGATGATTGCAGGCTTCGGTCTCGTCGGCGCGGCCATGCGTCGCCGCACCACGATGAAGGTCAGCTATTCCTCATAGTTGAGATTGAAGTTCATATCTAACGGGGCAGGCCCGGGGCGTAACGCTCCGGGCCTTTTTCATTGGCGGCTTGGTTGCTTGTCATCAACGAGAGAGCCAATCTTCGCTGCACAGGTCCGCGAAAAGCCTTGGTTGTCCGGCGCAGTCCTTCACCTTAATAGACTCTGCCTATCGAAACCGGATATGAGCGATGAACCTGCGCACTTTACGCTACTTCGTGACGTTGGTGCGCGAAGGGCATTTTGCCCGGGCTGCAGAACAGTGCGGGATCACCCAACCGACCCTGTCGGCGGCGTTGTCCGCGTTTGAAGTCGAAGTCGGCAAGCAACTCGTCATGCGTGATCGTCGCTACGTGGGCCTGACGCCGGAGGGCGAGGCCATTCTGCCTTGGGTAAGGCAGGTTTTGGCTGCGCATGAAGGCATGGCCCATGCTATCGAGGCGGTCGAAGGGCTCGTCCGGGGAGAATTCCGCCTCGGCGCAATTCCGGCCGCGACGCCAGCGGTTGGTCCTTTCGCCCGTACGCTGCTTGAGGCCAATCCTGCTCTTACTCTGGCCGTACGTTCGCTAACGTCGCGTGAAATCGAGCGCGGACTTGGCGCCTTTGAGCTTGATGCGGGGCTGACCTATCTTGATCACGAACCCCCTGGTGACGTGCTCGCCGTGCCACTTTATGTGGAAAGATATGTTTTTGTTACCGCCGAAACAGGCTTTAACGTCCGGGAGGATATTGATTGGGCCGAGGTGGTCTCCTTTCCGCTCTGTCTCTTGCATCAAGGTATGCAGAACCGGCGGATTCTCGACGCTTGCCTCGCTGCGCAAGGGCTCGCGATCACACCTCGCGCGACGGCGGACAGCTACGTCGCGCTGCTCGCGCTGGTTCGCTCGGGCACGTTCGCCACAATCATGCCGGACAGTTATGTGGCGATGATCGAGGGACTGGGCTGGGCGCGCCTCTTGCGAATCACCGGCGCACAGCCCGCCAACCGTATCGGGCTGATCGTGCCAAGCCGACAGCCGCTCAATCCGCTCACTGGTGTGGCGCTCTCGGCGGCACGGGAGACACTTCCGCTGATGCATTATTGATAGAGATATTCTATTATCCATCGGCCTATTTGATTTGACGCGGTATGTTCCCTGGGATCAGTTCTGCAGGATGGAAAGTAAGGAAAAAGTGGCCGACGTCCGCGAACTCGGCGAAGCGCTCGATGCTGTTATAGCCCGCATGGCGGATCAACGCGGTATATTGCTGCCACTCCTTCATGCGCTTCAGGAACAATTTGGATACATCGATGCAAAGGCTGTCCCGCTCATCGCGGAGGCGCTGAACCTCAGCCGCGCCGAGGTGCATGGCGTGCTGAGCTTCTATCATGATTTCCGTGCGAAGCCGGCCGGATGCCATGTGGTGAAGCTGTGCCGTGCCGAAAGCTGCCAAGCACGCGGCGGCGCGGCGATGGAGGCGGCCATGGCCGATCGGCTCGGTGTAACGATGGGCGATACACGAGGTGACGGGCGGGTGACGCTTGAGCCGGTATACTGTCTCGGTCTCTGCGCGATCGGCCCCAATGCATTGGTGGACGGTCGTCCGGTGGCAAAGCTCGATGCGGCCGCCGTCGATCGCATCGTCGTCGAGGTCACGGCATGACACGGGTTTTCATCAGCCGGGACATGGCTTCGGTCGCGCTCGGCGCCGACGCTGTGGCTGATGCATTTGTGCAGGCGGGTTGCGAGGTCGTCCGCACCGGCAGTCGAGGGTTGTTCGCTATCGAGCCGCTGGTGGAAGTCGAAACGGAGAACGGACGTATCGGTTATGGATCGGTCTTGCCGGATGATGTGGCGGCGGTGCTCGACGGGACGCACGCCGGCCGGCTTGGGGATGTCAGTGCGCTGCCTTTCTTCGCACGGCAACAGCGCTTTACTTTTTCGCGCTGCGGGCTGGTCGATCCGCTCAGACTGGCCGATTATGCCGCGCACGGTGGCTGGGCTGGCCTTGAAAAAGCGCGCGCGCTTTCACAACAGGCGGTGGTGGATGCAGTCAAGGCTTCGGGCTTGCGCGGACGGGGCGGGGCAGGCTTCCCGACGGGCATCAAGTGGCAGACGGTGCTCGATGCCGCAGGCTCTGAAAAGTTCATCGTCTGCAATGCCGATGAAGGCGACAGCGGCACCTTTGCCGATCGCATGCTGATGGAAGGCGATCCCTATTGCCTGATCGAGGGCATGACGATTGCCGGGCATGCCGTTGGCGCGGGATATGGTTATATCTATATTCGTTCCGAATATCCCTTTGCGATCAAGATGATGCAGGCGGCTATTGAGCGTTCGTCGCATCTGATCGCGCCTTTCACGCTTGAGGTGCGGGTGGGGGCGGGCGCTTATGTCTGCGGCGAGGAGACGGCCCTGCTGGACTCGATCGAGGGCAAGCGCGGGCAGGTCCGCGCCAAACCGCCGTTGCCCGCTATCGCTGGGTTGTTCGGCCAGCCGACCGTGATCAACAATGTGCTGAGCCTCGCCGCTATTCCGTTCATCCTCGCCGAAGGGTCGGAGCGCTATGCCGATGTCGGCTTCGGCCGTTCGCGCGGCACCATCCCTGTTCAGCTTGCCGGCAATGTGAAGAATGGCGGGCTGTTCGAGATCGGCTTCGGCATTACGCTCGGTGAACTGGTCAACGAGATTGGTGGCGGCACGGCGAGCGGCCGTCCGGTGCGCGCGGTACAGGTGGGTGGGCCGCTTGGCGCCTATTTTCCGCCTTCGATGTTCGATCTGCCTTTCGACTATGAGGCTTTCGCCAAGGCGGGTGGCCTGATCGGTCATGCCGGCATCACCGTGTTTGACGACAGCGTCCACATGGCCCGCATGGCGCGTTTTGCCATGGAATTTTGTGCGGTCGAAAGTTGCGGCAAATGTACACCTTGCCGGATTGGTTCGACACGCGGTGTCGAGCTGATAGATCGCATCATTTCCAAAGACTTGCGCGCTATTGGTGTTCTTGAACAGCAACCGCAGATGCGCAATGCGGGTCATGCCGCAAAGACGCTCGATCAGGAGATCGGGCTGCTGCGGGATTTATGTGACACGATGAAGCATGGATCGCTCTGCGCGCTCGGCGGTTTTACACCTTACCCGGTGCTGAGCGCGCTCGACTATTTCCCCGAGGATTTCGGGGGCGAGCCGACGCTCGCCGACGCAGCGGAGTAACGGGCATGGCATGGATCGGCGAAATCGATCTCGGCACCAAGGCGCCCCCTGCTCGTGTAGGTCAGATGGTGACGCTGACCATAGACGGGACTGAGATTTCGGTTCCTGAAGGCACCTCGATCATGCGTGCCGCCGCGCTGATGGGAACGACGATCCCCAAGCTCTGCGCGACGGACAATCTTGAGGCGTTCGGCTCCTGCCGCCTCTGCCTCGTCGAGATCGACGGACGCGCAGGCTATCCCGCGTCCTGCACTACGCCGGTTGCGCCCGGCATGGCCGTCCGCACTCAGACCGAGAAGCTCAAGCAGCTCCGCCGTGGCGTGATGGAGCTCTATATCTCCGATCATCCGCTCGATTGCCTGACCTGCTCGGCCAATGGCGATTGCGAGCTTCAGGATATGGCCGGCGCGGTCGGCCTGCGCGATGTCCGCTACGGCTATGAGGGCGATAACCATCTCTGTGCGGAGAAAGATGAGACTAACCCCTATTTCACCTTCGATCCCGCCAAGTGTATCGTCTGCTCGCGCTGCGTGCGTGCATGCGACGAGGTACAGGGGACGCTCGCGCTAACGGTCGACGGGCGCGGCTTTGAATCGCATATCGCTGCCAGCCAGAATGAAGGCTTCCTCGCGTCCGAATGCGTGTCCTGCGGCGCCTGCGTGCAGGCCTGCCCGACCTCGGCGCTGATCGAGAACAAGGTGATCGAGACGGGCACCCCCGATCGCGCCGTGGTCACGACGTGCGCCTATTGCGGCGTAGGCTGCACCTTCCGCGCTGAGATGCGGGGCGAGGAGCTTGTGCGGATGGTGCCGTGGAAGGACGGCAAGGCCAATCGCGGCCATAGCTGCGTCAAGGGCCGTTTCGCCTGGGGCTATGCCAATCATCAGGACCGTATCCTCAATCCGATGATCCGCTCCTCGATCGAGGAGCCGTGGCGCGAGGCGAGCTGGGAAGAGGCGATCGCCCATACCGCCAGCGAATTCCGCCGCATCCAGGCGAAATATGGCACGCGATCGGTGGGGGGCATTACGTCCAGCCGCTGCACCAATGAGGAAACCTTCCTCGTCCAAAAGCTGATCCGGCAGGGCTTCGGCAACAACAATGTCGATACCTGCGCGCGCGTCTGTCATTCGCCGACGGGCTATGGTCTCAAGACGACGTTCGGCACCTCGGCGGGGACACAGGATTTCGACAGCGTCCAATATGCCGATGTGATCCTCGTGATCGGCGCCAATCCGACCGACGGCCATCCCGTCTTCGCAAGCCGGATGAAACGGCGATTGCGGCAAGGAGCGAAGCTGATCGTGATCGATCCCCGCCGCATCGATCTCGTCCGCCAGCCGCATGTCGAGGCGGCGCACCATCTGCCGCTCAAGCCCGGCACCAATGTTGCCGTGCTGACGGCGCTGGCGCATGTGATCGTGACCGAAGGGCTGGCGAACGAGGCGTTCATTCGTGAACGTTGCGACTGGGACGAATATCAGGATTGGGCCGCTTTCGTCTCCGAGCCCGGCCGTTCGCCCGAGGCGATCGAACCGCTGACCGGCGTTCCGGCCGTCGATGTCCGCGCGGCCGCGCGGCTCTATGCGACCGGTGGCAATGCGGCGATCTACTACGGGCTTGGCGTCACCGAGCACAGCCAGGGCAGCTCGACCGTGATGGCGATCGCCAACCTCGCGATGGCGACGGGCAATATCGGCCGCGAGGGCGTTGGCGTGAACCCACTGCGCGGTCAGAACAATGTGCAGGGCGCCTGTGACATGGGCAGCTTCCCGCATGAGTTCTCGGGATACCGTCATGTCTCGGACGAAGCGACCCGCAAGCTGTTCGAGGATGCCTGGGGCGTCGCGCTCGATGCCGAGCCGGGCCTGCGCATTCCCAACATGCTCGATGCCGCCACCGACGGCGTGTTCAAGGGCATCTTCATCCAGGGCGAGGATATCCTCCAGTCCGATCCCAACACCCATCATGTCGCGGCGGGGCTGGCGGCGATGGAATGCGTCGTCGTGCAGGATTTGTTTCTCAACGAGACCGCCAACTACGCGCATGTCTTCCTGCCGGGCTCGACCTTCCTGGAGAAGGACGGCACCTTCACCAATGCCGAGCGCCGCATCCAGCGTGTCCGCAAGGTGATGGATCCTTTGAATGGCTATGGCGACTGGGAGATCGTCCAGCTTGTCGCCAATGCGCTTGGCCTTGGCTGGACCTATGCGCACCCTTCCGAGATCATGGAAGAGGTCGCGCGCCTCACCCCCACCTTTGAGGGAGTCAGCTATGTGGCGCTGGATGAATATAATTCGCTGCAGTGGCCAGCCAATGAGAAAGCGCCCGCCGGGACGCCGACCATGCATCTCGAATGCTTCGTGCGCGGCAAGGGCAAGTTCATCGTGACCGATTATGTACCCACCGACGAGAAGACCGGCCCGCGTTATCCTTTGCTGCTCACCACCGGTCGTATCCTCAGCCAGTATAATGTTGGCGCGCAGACCCGGCGGACGGACAATGTGGCCTGGCATCCGGAGGATCTGCTGGAGATACATCCCTCGGACTCTGAAAATCGCGGAATCAAGGACGGCGACTGGGTGGCGCTGCGCAGCCGCGCGGGTGAGACGACACTACGCGCGAAGATCACTGAGCGGGTGGCGCCGGGCGTCGTCTACACCACCTTCCATCATCCGGCGACGCAGGCCAACGTCATCACCACCGATTATTCGGATTGGGCGACCAATTGCCCCGAGTATAAAGTGACGGCGGTGCAGGTGGCGCTTTCCAACGGCCCGTCGGACTGGCAGGTGGAGTATGCGGATCAGGTCGCGCACAGCCGCCGTATCGCGCCGCTGGAGGCCGAGTAACGTCGATGATGAGCAACGACGAAAAGCTGGTCTACATGCTCAACCAAATCGCTCGCAATTTCGAGGCGCTCGGTCATGATCGCGCGGCGGCGGCGACAGCGGACCATGTCGCCAGCTTTTGGGATCCGCGAATGCGTGCCCGCATTCGGAAACTGACGGACAATGGCTCGGCAGCGCTTGATGGTACGGCGCGGGCTGCGCTCGATTTGCTCGCGCAACGCACGCCCGTGCCGCAGACGCGCGCGACGGTTTTCGCATCGGTCGACGAGCCGGGACGGTCGGACGCCGGATGACCGGCGCGGCGATTTCGCAATCCTTTCGCTCGATCACGCCGGATGGATCGGAGCGGCCGGTCGATCGCTCTGTGGCGGAGGAACGGCCCGTCGCGCTGGAATATAACGGCGTCGGCTACGCCGTGCTGATGGCCAGCCCCGGCGATCTGGAAGACCTTGCCTTCGGTTTCTCGTTGACCGAGCGATTGATCGAGACACGCTCGGACATCGAGGATGTTGACGCGCATGAAACCCCGGACGGCACGCTGCTGCGCGTGACGCTTTCCGGGGATCGGATAGATCGGGTATTGGAGCGGGTCCGCCATCGCGTGTCGGAAAGCTCGTGCGGCCTATGTGGCATCGAGAATCTTGAGCAGGCGCTGCGCCCGTTGCCAAAGCTTTCCGATCAGTCCGCCGTAAAAGTCGATGCCATTTTTCGTGCGTTGCAAGCTCTGCCAACATTGCAGCCTCTCAGCGTGCTGACCGGCGCCGTTCACGCGGCGGCGCTTTGCGACCGGCAGGGCGACATTCTGCTCGTGCGGGAGGACGTCGGCCGCCATAATGCTTTCGACAAGCTGATTGGCGCTATGCTCAGGGCTGGCAGGGGCTGGCAGGAAGGCTTCGCGCTGCTCTCTTCACGTTGTTCCTACGAACTCGTCGAAAAGGCGGCGCTGGCGGATTGTCCAATGCTTGTCACCATCTCGGCGCCGACCAGCCTTGCCCTTCGCCGCGCCAAAGAAGCTGGCGTGAGGCTGGTCGTGCTGGCGCGGGAGGACGCTGTTCTGATATAGGTCGGCCATTCACCTTGCGGTAGCATGAGACACGAAGCCCCTTTAGCTCGCAAACACCACGGTGCGCTCGCCGTTGAGAAACACGCGGTCTTCGATGTGTGCCTTCACCGCTTTGGCCAGAACCCGCCGTTCAACGTCCCTTCCCTTGGCGACCAACTCTTCGGCGGTTTCCTTGTGGCTTATGATTTCGACGTCCTGCGCGATGATCGGCCCCTCATCCAGATCGGCCGTAACGTAATGGCTGGTCGCGCCGATCATCTTCACGCCGCGCTTATGCGCTTGATGATAGGGCTTCGCGCCCTTGAACCCGGGCAGGAAGCTGTGGTGAATGTTGATGCAGCGGCCCGACAGGAAAGCGGCCATATCATCTGACAATATCTGCATGTAGCGGGCAAGCACCACCAGTTCGGCGCCGGTCTCGTCCACGATCTCCTTCACTTGCTGTTCCTGTTGCTCCTTCGCGCTCTTAATGACCGGCAGATGATGATAAGGGATCGTATCTATCAGTGAGGTCGTCAGCACTTCGCGCGGATGGTTGGAGACGATCGCCACGACCTCCATGTTGAGTTCGCCGATGCGCATCCGATACAGCAAATCGCCCAGGCAATGATCGAACTTGCTGACCATCAGCAGAACCTTAGGTCTGTCGCTGCGATTGCGCAGCTTCCAGTCCATATCGTGCTCTCGGGCGACGGACTCGAAGGCGGTACGGAACGCTTCGGGGGTTGTCGCGCCGGGATCAAACTCGATGCGCATGAAAAACATATTGGTATCGGGATCGTTATATTGCGCAGCGTCAGTGATGTTGCCGCCATGTCGAGCGAGCAGGCCCGCGATCGCCGCCACGAGGCCAGGCTTGTCCGGGCAAGACACGCTCAGAATGCAGTTATCCGTCACCATTCTCTCCTTAGATTGGAAATGGCACATGGTCACGCCAAGCCGACGGCCGAGTGCTTCAATCTCGCAATTTTCCACTAGTCATCCCAAATTATTTCGTATAGATGAAAATTCATATATAAGAAATTGATGGAATGCGATCTTCATGCTCCAGCTCCTTCCCGGTCTCACCTGCAACGCGAGCCGTCGACAGGCAGCTTTTCGCATTTGCAGACGATCCTGCAATCGATGACTATCCAGGGCCTGATCGGCTGGAAGACATGGCCGGGTGACGAGTCTGTTGGGGCCCGGCGCGCGCAGGGCCTTTAGCGTAGCCTCATGCCGTTAAAGCACAATGCCGCGCGGGGCGGCAAATGGATCCAACATGCTTCCGCAAAGGAGAGTTAGATGAGTGCACAGTCCCTTGAACAGAAGCTTCAGACTGAGGGCGATATAGTCGAATTCCTGCGCAACCAGCAGGTCGGCCCCAATGCCTACCCCGGAGTTCCGGGCGAATATTCGAATTGGCGAGATGAGCAGAAGGCGTGGGCGGAAACCGCGGTGCTGTTCAACCAGTGCTATCATATGGTCGATCTGCTGGTCACCGGCCCGGACGCGTTCGAGATGTTGTCCTATCTGGCGCCGAACAGCTTCAAGGGCTTCGTGCCCGATCAGGCCAAGCAGTTCGCTCCGGTGACGCCGGACGGTTATGTGATCGGTGACGTGATCCTCTTTTATCTCGAAGAGAACAAGTTCGAGCTGGTAGGGCGAGCGCCCTCCATCGAGTGGGTCGAATATCATGCGTCGACCGGAAAGTGGAACGTGCAACTGGACCGCGACGAGCGCACGGCGGCGCGCCCGGAGAGCGAAAAGGGCTATCGCCGGAACTATCGTTTTCAGCTCCAGGGGCCGAATGCGATGAAGATACTGGAAAAGGCGATGGGTAAAGCACCGCCCGAGCTGAAATTCTTCCGCATGGCTAGTATCGAGATCAACGGGGCCAAGGTACGCGCCCTTCGACACGGCATGGCGGGACAGCCCGGCTATGAACTGTTCGGCCCGTGGACGGACTACCAGACGGTTCACGGTGCGCTGGTGGAGGCAGGCAAGGACGATGGGCTCACCCTCGTCGGTGGTCGCACTTATCCTTCCAATGCACTTGAATCAGGGTGGATTCCTTCGCCTTTGCCGGCAATCTACACTGGCGATTCGCTTAAGGAATATCGCAAATGGCTGGGCGCGAAATGCTATGAAGGCATGTGCTCGCTCGGCGGCAGCTTCGTTTCCGACCGGATCGAGGACTATTATCTTACGCCCTGGGATTTGGGTTACGGCATCATGGTCAAATTCGACCATGATTTTATCGGCCGCGAGGCATTGGAGAGGCTGAAAGACAAACCTCAGCGCAAAAAGGTGACGCTGGCGCTCGACAATCAGGACGTCGTACGCGTGATGAGTTCCATGCTCCAGACTGGCGACAAAGCAAAATTCCTCGAGTTTCCGAGCGCGGTTTATTCCATGCATCCCTATGATGCAGTGCAGAAGGACGGGAGGACGATCGGCATTTCCACCTGGATCGGCTACACCGTCAACGCTGGTCGTTTCCTCGCGCTGGCCATGGTTGAGGAAGAGTTCGCGACACCGGGTACGGAGGTGACGCTGTTGTGGGGCGAGCCCAATGGTGGAACCTCTAAGCCGACGGTCGAGCCACATGTGCAAACCGAGATTAAGTGCACGGTCGCGCCAGTTCCCTATTCAGAAGTCGCGCGCGACTCTTATGCCGAAGGATGGCGCACCAAGGGGTAGGCCGTTCTTCTCTCCCGGCGCGGCTCGGTTGCCGCGCCGATTTTCACCGGATGACGGCCGGCTCTCTACTTGCAGGGATCGACCAGCATCAGTGCGTCAAGCGCGATGACGCCTTCTCCCTCCGGGTAGATCACCACCGGATTGAGATCGATTTCTCGGATTTGCGGATTGCCTTCGACGATGCTGGCGAGATGCGTCACCAGGCGCGCGAGCGCCGCCACGTCGAGCCGGGGGGAACTCCGCCATCCCTTCAGGATCGCCGCCTGTTTGAGGCCGAGCAAAGCTTTGACGATGGTGGCGTGGTCCATTTCGGGAGTGAGCAGCACGACGTCCTGCAATATCTCGGCGGTCACGCCTCCAAAACCCACAAGGATCACGTCGCCCCATTCCGGATCGCGCTTGGCACCCACGATCATTTCCGTCCCGCGTGCGCCCATCTTCTCGATGAGCACGCCATCAAGCCGGATCGACTGGTTATAGCTCGCGACATTGTCATGTATCCGCGTCCAGGCGGCGCTTACGGCTTCGGCATCGGTCAGGTTCAGGATGACGCCGCCCGCATCACTCTTGTGGCCGAGGGCGGCCGCTTGCGCTTTCATCACGACGGGAAAGCCAAGCGCCTCCGCCACGCTCACGGCGCCGCTCGCGCTTGCCGCGAACTGACCGGCGGGGAAAGAAATACCCGCCGATCCGAGCAACACCTTTGCTTGATATTCGGGAATTATGCCCGACATGCCGGAAAGACCGGGCAAGGAGATCGGGGTGGCGGCCGATTGGCCCGGAGCCCTCTTGCTGGCGTCGATCAGCCGGGCCAGTGCGCGAAAGACGCGCTCGGTGCTTGGAAACCAGGGAATCCCAGCGGAGCGCAAGGCGGAGATCCTCTCCGATGGAATGGCCGCCCCTTCGTCCAGGCCGGCGAAGATCAGCGGTTTATTGGCGCGCGCGGCCTCGATCGCCGCCATGATTGGCGGAAATTTGATGGCGCAGGTGGCGGGGTCCGATTGTATGATGCCCGCGACGACGGTGCCGACCCGATCGTCACGCAGCAGGCTGCTCAGGACATGCGTGTAGATTTGAGGCTGCGAGAGGCCTTGCGCGGTGATGTCGAGCGGGTTCGATACCGGAACGAATGGGGGCAGCGCGGCGCGCAACTCCGGCGAATCCTGGTCGCCCATCACCGCTAGGGGCAGGCCGAGCGTTTCGGCCAGATCCAGGGTCAGCGCCTTGAATGCACCGGATTCCCCCAGCACCGAAACGCTCGGCGTGGGCACGGCGCCGGTGCGCTGGAGGATCTCGGCAATGTCGCCCAGCTCTTCGAGGGTCTCAGCCATGATAATGCCAGCCTGCTCGACCTTGGCTTGCATCAGGCTGTAATCGCCTGCCATCGCGCCGGTATGCGTTGTCGCGCTTTCCCGGGCGGCCGACGAGGTTCCGGGATGCAGCAAGACCACATGCTTGCCTGCTTCCCGCATATGGCGAGCCGCCGCCAACATCTCACGCGGCCGGCGGAATTGCTCGACAATCATCGCGACTACGGTGGTGTGCCTGTCCTCAATCAGCCAATCGACATAATCCTCGACGCCGCTCGCCGCCTCGTTTCCGGTCGATACCGTGTAGCTGATGTCCACCTGGCGCGAGAGCAATGTGGTTGCAAGAACGGCCGCCATCGCTCCGCTCTGCGAGACAATCGCGACTGACCGAGCGCTTGAGGGAGGACGAGCAAGAGTCTCCACGAAGGTCAGTGGAATGCGATCGACATAGTTCACGCAGCCCAGACAGTTCGGCCCTTCGATCACAATTCCATGCTTGGCGGCGATCCGGCCGATTTGCCGTTGCTCGGCAAGTCCTGCTTCGCCGTCTTCGGCAAAGCCAGCAGCATAGATGATGATGGCTCCGACATTGCGCCCGGCCAGAGCCTCCACGGTTTCGAGAACCATTGGTCCGGGGATGGCCAGGACAGCGCAATCGACGCCATCGGGAAGGTCATCGACCGATTTCAGGCAGGCTAGACCGGCGATCCTGTCTCGCTTCGGATTGATGGGATAGATGTCGCCGGGAAAGCCGTTGCCCCGCAAGTTGGACAGCACGGTGCCGCTCAGCGCGCCGGGCTTATCCGACGCTCCGACGATCGCGATCGAATTGGGCTTGAGCAACTGGCCGATCTGCGCGCGGTTATAGGTTGTCCCACTGTTCACTCATTCCTCCCCGCTCGGATCACGCGCGCGTACGGTACGGTCGGCGGATCAGTCCGCCTTCATCTTGGACTTGTCGAAGGCGCCGAGACCGGGCTTGTAAGTTTTCTCGTCGAGAAACTGCCGCGTCGCTTCCTTGCGCGTGGCCCATCCACCAAAATCATTCAGCGCTTCCTGGGCGCGTATCAGATAGTCCTCGGCATTGTCGTATGTCATTTCACGCACGCGGCGGATCGCCCATTTCGTGGCGCGCACGGCGTTGCCGTCCTTCGCGGCGAGCTTCGTCGCCACTTCCGTGACGCGTGCCTTCAGCTCGTCAGCGGGCAGGGATTCATTGACCAGGCCCTTGGTCGCAGCCTCGGGACCGCTCAGATTTTCACCCATCATCGCGTGGTACATGGCGTCGCGAAACCCAAGCAGCTCAGTCACGACCTTCGATGCGCCCCCGCCCGGCAAAATCGCCCAGTTGATCTCGGAAAGGCCGAACTGCGCTTCGTCTGCGCAGAAGGCGAGGTCACAAGCGAACAGTGGGCCATATGCACCGCCGAAGCACCAGCCGTTGATCATGGCGATGGTTGGCTTCTCGTACCAGCGCAGGCGCTCCCACCAACCATAGGCCTCACGCTGCGCCTTTCGCGTCGCGCCGATGCCCATCTGCTCGTTTTGACGGAAATATTCGAGTAGATCCATGCCGGCCGACCATGCGGTTCCCTCGCCGGTCAGCACCAGGACCGAAACGTCGTCCCGGAATTCAAGCTCTTCCAGCACGCGAAGCATTTGGCGATTCAGCTTGGGGCTCATGCAATTTCGCTTGTCGGGACGATTGAATTGGACCCAGGCAATCCGATCCGAGATTTCATAGCGAACGGTTTCGGATTCCGGGCGAGGATCAGGTTGCGACGGCATGGCCATGTCAAAAGCTCCCAATGCGGCGGCTGAAGCCAGCCGTCCCTAATTGCTATATATCATAGCAAAGCAGATTGCTATCCACAATAGCGTTTGTTAGGAAGCTGCCGATGCGTGACCCTTTGGTGAATTTGCCGGGATATGTTCTGCGTCGTGCCGCCAACGCGACCGGGGCCGAGCTGACTGGGCGTCTGGAGGTGCTCGGTCTGCGACAGTCCGAAGTGGCTGCGCTCTATCTGCTCGAAGCCTATCCGGGTATCACGTCGAGCCGCATCGGCCAGACGCTGGACATACAGCGCGCGAACATGGTGTCCTTTCTCGGGCGGCTGGAGGACAAAGGGTTGATCAGACGCGCGCCGATCGACGGACGCACGCAGGCCATTCACCTGACGGGCGCAGGGCAGAAAATACTTGCGGCTGCACGCAAGATTGTGGAAGCGTTCGAGGCGGAACTCATCACACGCGTGCCCGAGGAGCACAGGCCGCATCTGTTGCCGGCGCTGCTTGCTCTCTGGCGCTAACATAGGGCAGTCCGGGCCGGCGGGATCCCGTACCACGGTCGTTTTGGCAATTTTGGAGGATGGAATATGGCTCGCGAGTATAAGCTCTTGATAGACGGCGCATTGAAACTCGGGGCCTCCAGCTTCGACGTGATCAACCCCGCCACGGAACAACCGGTCGCATCCTGCCCAAAGGCCGACATGGCCCAGCTCAATGAAGCGGTAGCGGCAGCGAAGCGCGCGTTTCCGGCATGGTCCGCGCGCAACATCGAGGATCGAGCGGCGCTCATCTCGACCCTTGCCGAGAAGCTCAAGGAACGGGCGAGCGAATTCGCAAGCTTGCTCACCAGTGAGCAAGGCAAGCCGCTCAACCAAGCGGGCCAGGAAATAGGGGGCGCGGTCTATATACTGCGTACCTTCGCTGGCATGCGACTTGAAACCAAGGTTCTACGCGAAAAGAATGGTAATCGGGTCACCGAGCATCGGACGCCGTTGGGCGTTGTGGCCGCGATCACGCCGTGGAATTATCCCGTTATCCTTCTGGTGCAAAAGCTCGCGCCGGCGTTGCTGGCCGGCAACACGATCGTCTGCAAGCCCGCACCCACGACGCCGCTCACGACGCTGCTGTTCGGAGAGATTTGCCAGGAGGTGCTGCCGGCCGGCGTGGTGAACATCATCTGCGATCAAAATGATCTCGGCGCTGCCCTGACGTCGCATCCTGACGTGGCGAAAGTCACCTTTACGGGTTCGACAGCAACTGGGAAGCGCGTGATGGCGTCCGTAGCCGATACCCTCAAGCGCGTCTCGCTCGAACTGGGCGGCAACGACGCGGCGATCGTTCTGGATGATATCGATCCCAAGCTAGCAGCGGAAAAGATCTACGGCGGAGCCATGGTCAACGCAGGCCAGATCTGTGTGGCCATCAAGCGCGCTTATGTGCCTGAATCGATGTATGACGAATTCTGCGACGCCATCGGCGCCTTGGCGAAGGAAGCGATCGTCGACGACGGCGCGAAGCAGGGCACAACCATCGGCCCGATACAGAATCGCGCGCAATATGAGCGCGTTCTTGATCTGATCGCGGATGCGCGCGCCAACGGAACGATCGTTGCCGGCGGCGACGTACCCGAGGGCCCCGGATATTTCGTCCCACCGACCATCGTTCGCGATCTCGACGATAATGCGCGTCTGGTACGCGAGGAACAATTCGGCCCGGTGCTTCCGGTATTGAAATACAAGGATCTCGACGAGGTCATCGCCCGGGCAAACGAGTCCGAATACGGGCTAGGAGGCACCGTTTGGGGGCGCGACGTAGACCGCGCGACCCAGGTGGCCGAGCGCATCAATACCGGCACCGTCTGGGTGAACCAATATCTCGCGATCGACCCCAGAATACCGTTCCGCGGGGCCAAACAGTCAGGGTTCGGCGCCGAGCTGGGCGAGGAAGGCTTGCACGAGTTCACCCAACCCCACGTCGTCAACGCGGTGCCGCTCGAAACGGCGTAAGCCATTTTCGAATTGCCAGTCCCACCAAAAACTTTCACATACGTGAAATCTTTTGGTGGGAGGGGAACCAATGGCGACCGAGGAGCGTGCGCAAACCTCAGTCAAGTCGGCGATGCGCACGCTCGACATCATAGAACTCATCGTCGCGCATCCAGAGGGAATGATTGCCCAGGATGTCGCTGAAGCGCTGGCTATTCCCGTAAGCAGCCTTTCCTATCTGCTGTCGACGCTCGTCGATCGCGGTTATTTGTCGCGGGAGGGCCGCCGTTATCGTCCCGGTGTCGGTCTGGAGCGGTTACGATCCGACCGTCTCGAGCTGCCTCTCGCCGCCCGCGCGAAGCCTTTGATCCAGTCGATCCGGGGCGAGATGAACGAGACGGTTTCGCTCTTCGCCATCCAAGGCTGGGAACTGGAAGCCGTCCTGACCGAGACGTCCGAACAGAATCTACGCTATTCCATCGGCGTCGGCGAACGCGTTCCCATGCATTGCGTTGCGGCGGGCAAGGCGGTGCTCGCGGCTTTCGACGCGCCGACGCTGGATCGGTTCTTCCGCGAGGCGCAATTGACCGCGTTCACGGACATGACGCTTTCGGATGAAGCGGCCTTGCGACGCGAGATCGAAACGGTGCGCCAGACCGGGCTGGCCTTCACGCGGGACGAGTATACACTAGGGATCAGCGGCGGCGCCAAGGCGATCGTCAGGAACGGCTGCGTGGTGGGTGCGCTAAGCATTGCGGTCCCGACGGTGCGTTTCAACGCTTCCAGCAAAAAGCAGGTGCAATCCCTGCTGACGAAGGCCGTTGCCCAACTTGAAAAATAGCAGGATCCAAACTCTGCATATTTTCATTGACATGAAATTTCATATATAAGAAAAACAATTGGGCTGCTCCGCGGCCGAGATTTCATTTCTCTCGAGAGCATTCCAGGGACCTCATCCGCCGACGTCACCGGCTGCGGCATGCGTTGCGAGGAGACAGATGTCGTACGAAAGAATACATTCGGCTTGGGAGCGCGGCCGCGAGCATATCCTGGACGGCTATTCAATCGAGATGACCGTGAAGGAACTCGATGCGCTAGACGCCGCCGCGCCGCTGATCCTGCCTGACACGCCAATTTCCGTCCCTTTTCTGCCCGGCGAGGATATCGATGAACGGGTACGGGCGGCCGCCCATATCCGCGCACTGGGTTTCGAGCCCATGCCGCATCTGTCGGCACGGCGGATCAAGAGTGTCGACGAGCTGAGGTTGGTCATCACGCGTGCCGCCGCAGAGGCCGGGGCGAAACGGGCGCTGATCGTGGCGGGCGATCCATCGAAGCCGGAAGGGCCGTTTGAGGATACGCTGCAGATGCTGCGAACCGGAATATTCGAAGAGGCGGGATTTGTCGCAGTGGCTATCGGTGGTCATCCCGAAGGACACCCTGTGGTTGCCAAGAGTGTGCTGTGGGATTTCATGTGCCGAAAGATCGAAGAGATCGAACAGCGCGGTATGGTTCCGCTCATTGTAACGCAGTTTGCTTTCGACGCGCGGATACATCTCGACTGGCTGGAGGAGTTGCGCGCGCGAGGAATTGAAGCGCCTGTGCGCATCGGAGTTCCTGGACCCGCCGGCATCAAGCGCCTGATACGCTATGCGGCTTTTTGTGGCGTGGGCGCTTCCGCCGCAGTCCTCAGGAAATATGGCATTTCGCTTGGGCGATTGATCGGGAGCGCGGGTCCCGACCGCATGGTGGACGACCTGCGCCTTGGCCTATGGCCGGAGCATGGGCGCGTCCGCCTGCATTTCTATCCGTTTGGCGGCTTGAGGCCGACCATGGAATGGATCGAGGCTTATACCCGGAAGCATGGTGCGCCCACGCCTGGCGCCAGCCACGGTCAGGAAATCTCTTCCGGCCAGTAGAGCCGCATCGGATTGTCCACGAGCAGTTTGCGCTGCACCTCGACGGACGGAGCGATGCGTGGAATCATGTCGACCAGCGCGCCGTCATCGGGAATGGCATTCTGCATGTTGGGATGCGGCCAGTCCGTACCCCAGAGAACCCGATCGGGATAATCCTCAACCAGCGGGCGGATGGCGGTGGCGAACGCGTTCCAAGGCGGGCCGTTCGGTTCCTCCAGCCTGTCCGGGCAGGTGACCTTGGTCCAGATATCATCACGGCTGTCGAGCAGGCGCCGAAACGCGGTTATATCGGCGCCATCTGGGCCTTGCCGTACGTCGGGGCGGCCCATGTGATCGACGACGATCAGTGTCGGGATCGCGTCCAGGAAGGGACGAAGCTCTTCGAGAATATCGGCTTCGAAATAGATCACGACATGCCAGCCGAGCGGCTGGATGCGCCGGGCGACTTCGAGGAACTTGTCCTTGGGCGCGTCGTCGACGAGCCGCTTGAGGAAGTTGAACCGGACGCCGCGAATGCCGCCCGCGTGCAGATCCTCCAGTTCGCGATCCGAGATGTCCGGATCGACCACGGCAACGCCGCGCGCGAGCCCTTTTGATTTGGCGATGGCGTTCAGCGTCGCGCTGTTATCGGTGCCGTGGCAGCTCGCCTGCACGATCACGTTGCGCGAAAAACCGAGGCGGTCGCGCAGCGCGAACAGCATCTCGGGCCCGGCGTCCCCAGGCAGATATTTCGCTTTCGCGCTGAACGGAAACTCGGCCATCGGCCCGAACACATGGCAGTGCGCGTCGATCGCGCCCGGCGGCGGCGTGAAGCGTGGTTTCGAGGGGTTCGAATGCCAGCTTATGATGCGCCCGTTGTCAGCCTCGCTCATGCGAAAATCTCTCCATCCATCAGCTTGCGGGCGGTGCGCAACATCGCGGCGCTCATCACATTGCCCTCGGCGTCGGTTTCCATGACGCAGGTCGTCTCGCCGGTCGGATGCTCGACCGACAATGTCTTGCGCGCGCCTTTCGGCACCATGGCGACCTCGGCCGCCGGCGAACCTTCGAGCAAGCAGGCCGTCGCGACGCTGACGGCGCCCAGCACGCCGATCGAGGCATGGGCGCGATGGGGAATGAAGCTGCGCACCGTTACCGCGCCGCCATGTCGGGGCGGGGCGACCAGCATCATCTTCGGCACCGACTTCTCGCGGACGTCGCCGAGATTCATGCGTTCGCCCACGGCCAGCCGGATCGCCTCGATCCTGGCCTTCAGCTCCACCGCGCCGTCGAGTTCCTCGCGGCTTTCATAGCCGGTCGCGCCGACATCCACGGCCTTCATCACCACGCAGGGCATACCGTTGTCGATCAGCGTGACAGGCACGCCATTCACCACGTCCATGACATGGCCGCTGGGGAGCAGCGCGCCGCACGAGGAACCGGCTGTGTCGCGGAATTCGAGCGGGATCGGCGCGGCCGATCCCGGCACGCCGTCGATCCGCGCGGCGCCGTCATAGCGGACATTGCCATCGGGCGTCGCGATCGTCGCGACCGCCACCTGTCCGGTATTTTCCATGTAGATCGAAACGGCGGTTTCGCCGTCGGTGGCGCTCACCAGACCGCGCTCGATCGCGAAGGGGCCAACGCCGGCAAGGATATTGCCGCAATTCTGCGCATCGGTAACGATCGCCTGATCGACGAACACCTGCAGGAAGAGATAGTCGACGTCGATCCCCTCGCGCGATGACGCGCTGACGACGGCGACCTTGCTCGTCAGCGGATCGGCGCCGCCCATGCCGTCGATCTGGCGCGGATCGGGCGAGCCCATGGCACGCAGAAGGAAAGCATCCCGCTTCGCGGTGTCGGCCGGAAGATCGTCCTTCAGAAAATATCCGCCCTTGGAGGTTCCCCCCCGCATCCACATGCAGCGGACGCCGTCAGACATATTTCAGCCCCATCGTCTCGAGCTTGCCGCGCATGTCATAGATATCGAGCCCGAGTTCGCCGGCGGCCAGGCGCTTGCGTTTCGATTCTTCGGCCGCTTCGCGTTCCCGCGCCTTTTCGAGCACCGCCACCGCCTGCTCGCGCGGAACGACGCAGACGCCGTCATCGTCCGCGATCACGACGTCGCCGGGATTGACCAGCGCGTTGGCGCAGACGACGGGTACGTTCACCGAGCCCAACGTCGCCTTGACGGTGCCCTGTGCATGGACCGCCTTCGACCAGACCGGGAAATTCATCGCCGTGAGATCGCGCACGTCGCGAACGCCGGCATCGATCACGAGGCCACGGCAGCCGCGCGCCTGCGCGGAGGTGGCGAGCAGATCGCCGAAATAGCCGTCGGTGCAGGGGCTGGTCGGCGCGAGCAGCAGGATGTCGCCTTCCTTCAACTGCTCGATCGCGACATGGACCATCCAGTTGTCGCCCGGCGGCGCCGAAATCGTAACGGCCGATCCGGCGATCCGCGCACCGGCGTAGATCGGCCGCATATAGGGCGCCAGCAGGCCGGTGCGGCCCTGGGCCTCATGCACCGTCGCGACGCCGCATTGGGCGAGTCCGTCGATCACCGCCAGATCGGCCCGTTCGATATTCCGGACGACGATGCCACTCATGGTTCTGCTCCTTTTCGGCCGCCTGCTCCCGAACATGCGCACTCGTCTTCGCTAAAGGCAATTCCGAAGCGATGACCACGGCATAAATTTTTGCTAATCATCTTCATGATGGAGGTGCATCGCTTCAATATTCGTCATCTCGCGGCGCTGGCGGCGGTGGTACGTTCCGGATCGATCAGCGCGGCCGCGCGCGTCGTCAATCTTACCCAGCCGGCGGTGACGCAGGGCATCGCCAAACTGGAGGCGCAGCTCGGCTTTCTTCTGTTCGATCGCACGCCAACGGGCATCGTCCCCCGAGAGGAAGCCCGCATCCTTGCCGGCCGGGTCGAGGCGGCGCTGCGGCTGATGGGCACGCGCAACGCCACAGCGGCGCAAGTACGGGCTTTCATCGCGCTGGCGCGGGCCGGAAGCTATGCCGGGGCGGCGGCGATGACCAGACTGGCCGAGGCGTCGCTGCATCGTGCGGTGGCGGATCTTTCCCTGGTCATCGGCGCGCGGTTGGTGGACCGGAGGGGGCGGGGCATCGCGCTGACGAGACGTGGCGAAACATTGGCCCGCGATTTTCGGCTGGCGCTTGGCGAGCTGCGGTCGGGGCTGTCCGAGGTCCATGCGCTGCAAGGGCAGGAAACGGGGCGGATCGCGATCGGGGCGATGCCATTGGCGCGCGCCCGTATTCTTCCGGACAGCGTGGCTGCCTTTCATAGCCGCCATCCGGACGTGCGGATCGCGATATCGGAAGGATCGCATCTCGATCTGGTCGGGCCCTTGCGCGACGGCGAGATCGATATGATGATCGGGGCGGTGCGCAACCTGCCCAGGGGCGGCGACCTGATCGAGACCCCGTTGTTCGACGATCGGCCGATCATCGTGGGCCGCATGGGCCACCCGCTGTCCCAGCTGCGGGGAAAGGTGCCAATCGCACAGCTGACCGCCTATCCGTGGATCGTGGCACCCGAGGGAACGCCGTTGCGGCAGCTCTGGCGCGGCATGTTCGCGACGGCCGGTGTCGAGCCGCCACGCGTTCCGATCGAATGCGGCGCTGTGATCACCATCCGGCAATTGATCCGCGACAGCGATTTTCTGACATTATTGTCGCCCGATCAATTGGCTATTGAACTGGAAGCCGGCTTGCTGGCGCATATCGCCGATGCGCCGGACGAGGTTCGGCGAACGATCGGCATCACCACGCGCGCGGACTGGCGCCCCACGCCGCGGCAGGCAAGCTTTCTCGCAACGATCGAGGAGCAGGCGCGGCAGAAGCGTGGAGGCGAGTTTTCGTAAAAACTAATAGGAGCGCCTGACAATCGATTAGCGGTCTCGGCCATGGAATCCTACATCTAGGCGATGTCGCGTTCAGTATCCCTGATCGGCTTTGGAGAGGCCGGCCGTACATTTGCGATGGCGGGCGGATGGGCCGCCGATGCACGCGTCTTCGATGTGAAGACGGATCATGCCGGCGCGCGCGAAGCGAAACTGGCGGATTATGCCGCCGCGGGCGTTGCGGGGTGTGCCAATCTGGCCGAAGCGCTTTCGGATGCCCGGATCGTCTTGTCGCTTGTGACGGCCGATCAGGCATTGATCGCCGCGCAGGCGGCCACTTCCCATCTGCGGCGCGGAACGATCTTTTGCGATTTGAACAGCGTCGCACCGCAAACCAAACAGGCAGCCGCGCGCGCGATCGAGGCGGGTGGCGGGCGTTACGTCGATGTTGCGGTGATGGCCCCGGTCGAGCCGGGGCGCCTGAACGTTCCGCTATTGCTGAGCGGCGCTGCCGCCGATGAGGCGGCGCGCGCGCTTGGCGGGTTGGGCTTCGCCAGGACACGGGTGGTCGGCGCAGAGGTCGGCCGGGCCTCGTCGATCAAGATGATCCGTTCGGTGATGGTGAAGGGGATCGAGGCGCTGACGGCGGAATGCGTGCTGGCTGCAGAGGAAGCAGGGGTGCTGGACGAGGTGCTGTCGTCGCTCGATGCATCTGACAAGCCGAAGCCGTGGGCCGAACGCGCCGATTATAATCTCGACCGGATGATGGTCCACGGCCTGCGCCGCGCCGCCGAAATGGAAGAGGTGGTCAAGACGCTCGAAGGGCTCGGCACCGGCAGCGTGATGACGCGCGGTACGGTGGAGCGGCAGCGGCGGATCGGACGGCTCGGGCTTGCCGCGCCTGCTCGCGGACTCGCCGCCAAAATCCGACAGATCGTTCAAGGAAAGACAGAAGCCGTATGACGCTGGTGATCGATTGCCACGGCCATTACACCGTGCTTCCCAAGGGGCACGATAGTTGGCGCGAGGCGCAGAAGGCTGCGTTCAAGGCGGGCGGGGCCGTCCCACCCTATCCCGATATCTCGGACGATGAAATCCGCGAGACGATCGAGGCGAACCAGTTGCGGCTGATCCGCGAGCGCGGCGCCGACATGACGATCTTCTCCCCCCGTGCCTCGGCGATGGCGCCGCATGTCGGCGATGCCGCCGTGGCGAAGGAATGGGCGATCCGCTGCAACGATCTGATCGGGCGCGTCGTCGGCCTGTTTCCAGAGACCTTCGTCGGCGTGTGCATGTTACCGCAATCGCCGGCGGCGGACATGACCAATTCGATCGCCGAGCTGGAGCGCTGCGTCGACGAACTCGGCTTCATCGGCTGCAACCTCAATCCCGATCCTGGCGGCGGCCACTTCAAGCATCCGCCGCTCACCGACCGCTACTGGTATCCCTTCTACGAGAAGATGGTCGAGCTGGACGTTCCGGCGATGATCCATGTTTCGGGCAGTTGCAATCCGGCGATGCACGCGACCGGCGCATATTATATCGCGGCGGACACGATCGCCTTCATGCAGTTGATCGAGGGTGACCTTTTCAAGGATTTCCCGACGCTGCGCTTCATCATCCCGCACGGCGGCGGGGCCGTGCCCTATCATTGGGGACGCTATCGCGGGCTCGCCGACATGCTGAAGAAGCCGGACCTGGCGACGCATGTGATGAACAATGTGTTCTTCGACACCTGCGTCTATCATCAGCCGGGGATCGACCTGCTCGCCGACGTGATCGAGAACAAGAATATCCTGTTCGGTTCGGAAATGGTGGGCGCGGTGCGTGGAATTGATCCGACCACCGGTCATTATTTCGACGACACCAAGCGCTATGTTGATGCGCTCGACATCAACGATGCTGAGCGCCACGCCATCTTCGAGGGTAATGCCCGGCGGGTATTCCCCCGTTTGGACGCCAAACTCAAAGCGCGAGGGCTGTGATGACCGACGCCTCAAGCCATACCGACATTCACAGCTATCTCGCCGAGTTCGACGACATTCCTGGCACGCGCGTGTACACCGCAAAGCGCGCGCGGCAGGGCTATTGGATGAACCAGTTCGCGATGAGCCTGATGAAAGCGGAAAACCGCGAGCGCTGGAAGGCGGACGAGCGCTCCTATATCGACGAATGGCCGATGACCGAGGCGCAGAAGCAGGCGATCCTCGACCGCGACTATAATCGCTGCCTCGATCTCGGCGGCAACATCTACTTCCTCGCCAAGGTATTTTCAACGGACGGGCTCAGTTTCCTTCAGGCCGTCGGTACCATGACCGGCATGAGTCCGGAGGACTATCAGGCGATGATGATCGCCGGGGGTCGATCTCCCGAGGGCGTCCGCTCGATCCGGGAGAAAAGATGATGGCGCGTATCACCGCGGGCGTTTCGACCAGCCATGTGCCCGCCCTGGGCGCGGCGATCGATCTCGGCAAGACCGAAGAGCCTTATTGGAAGCCAGCGTTCCAGGGCTATGACTGGACGCGGAACTGGATCGCCGGCGAGAAGCCCGATGTCGTCATCCTCGTATACAACGATCACGCCTCCGCCTTCGACATGCGGATCATCCCCACCTTCGCGATCGGTTGCGCCGAGCGTTTCGGCATATGTGACGAAGGCTGGGGGCCGAGGCCGGTCCCGGGCGTGGTGGGTCATGCCGACCTCGCCTGGCACATCGCGCAGAGCTGCATTCTCGACGAATTCGACATGACCATCATCAATGAGATGGATGTCGATCATGGGCTCACGGTACCATTGAGCCTGATGTTCGGGCAGCCCGAGGCATGGCCAGTGAAAGTCATCCCGCTCGCCGTCAATGTCGTCACTTATCCGCCACCTTCCGGCAACCGTTGCTGGCTACTGGGCGAGGCCATCCGACGTGCGGTCGAAAGCTTTCCTGAAGATTTGAACGTCCAGGTGTGGGGAACGGGCGGGATGAGCCACCAGCTACAGGGGCCGCGCGCTGGCCTCATCAACAAGGAATGGGACAATCGCTTCCTCGACCTGATGAGCGGGGATGATGGTACGGCTTTGCGCGCCATCCCCCACATCGAGTATCTGCGGGAAACAGGATCCGAAGGCATCGAAATGGTGATGTGGTTGATCATGCGTGGCGCCTTGGGCCCCAAGGTGCGTCCGCTGCATCGCCATTACCATGTTCCCGCATCCAACACCGCAGTCGGGCACCTCGTGCTCGAACCTATCGCCTGACATTTAGAGGAGAATCTCATGCGCATTGCCCTCGCCGGCGCCGGCGCTTTCGGCGAAAAGCATCTCGACGGCCTCAAGAATATCGATGGCGTCAAAATCGTTTCGATCATCAGCCGCACGGCCGAGCAGGCGGCCGCCATCGCCGCGAAATATGGCGCGGGGCACCACTCGACCGAGTTGGAGGACGCGCTGGCGCGTGACGATGTCGACGCCGTGATCCTTTGCACGCCCACGCAGATGCACGCACGGCAGGCAATCCAATGCATGGACGCGGGCAAGCATGTGCAGGTCGAAATCCCGCTCGCCGATAGCTGGGCGGATTCGCAGGCGGTGCTCGCCAAGCAGAAGGAAACCGGACTCGTCTGCATGGTGGGCCATACGCGACGCTTCAATCCATCGCACCAGTTCGTGCACAACAAGATCAAGGCCGGCGAACTCGCCGTCCAGCAGATGGACGTGCAAACCTATTTCTTCCGCCGCAAAAACATCAACGCCAAGGGCGAGCCGCGCAGCTGGACCGATCACCTGCTTTGGCATCACGCGGCGCACACGGTGGATCTATTCGCCTATCAGGCTGGCCGCATCGTTCAAGCCAATGCTATCCAGGGACCGATCCACCCCGAACTCGGCATCGCGATGGACATGTCCATCCAGCTCAAGAGCGAGACAGGCGCGATCTGCACGCTTTCGCTCAGCTTCAACAATGACGGGCCGCTCGGCACTTTCTTCCGCTATATCGGCGACAATGGCACCTATATCGCGCGCTACGACGATCTGGTGAACGGCAAGGAAGAGAAGATCGACGTCAGCAAGGTCGATGTGTCGATGAACGGCATCGAACTTCAGGATCGCGAATTCATCGCCGCGATCCGCGAAGGTCGCGAACCGAACAGCAGCGTCGCTCAGGTCTTCGACTGCTATCGCGTCCTGGGCGAGCTGGAACAGCAACTATCCCGCTGACCTATTGGTCGCATTCGGCAGCCGTGTTGTCAGCGCGGCTTCGGTCGCAAGAGCATGGATTGGCGTGAAGGGTTGCCTGTCGTCGTTGAGGAAGGCTCACGAAGGCATACAATCCATGCCGTCTAATCGAGCTCCTGCTGGCTTGGTACAGTAATTTACGACGGGACGGGCCGCACCAAGCTTCTCCGGCCGCAGTTGTTCGCCTATGGCGTGGACGAGATGAACCGGAATGCATCGTGGGCGTTCCTCACCGATGCCGTGAACTTCACACGTTGAGGTTTACGGACGTGGGCCTGCGAGGCGACCGCTGTTTCAGACTCACGCTGTCGTGCGATGATCATCACAGGAGGCTAGCCCGCAAATGGATAATTCCGGTCCCCTGACGGTGTCGAGACGTAGCGTTCTCGTAGGAGGAACTGCATCAATGGCTGTTTCGACCGCACCCCAACTCGATGCCGCAGAGCTCGCCACGGCTTCGCGTCCGTCTGAAATGCCAGTCTCGTTCGAGGTTAACGGTAAGCAACGGCAATTAGAACTCGACACGCGCACAACACTGCTGGACGCGTTGAGGGATCATCTTCATCTCACCGGAACCAAGAAGGGCTGCGACCACGGGCAGTGCGGTGCCTGCACCGTGATCGTCGACGGAAAGCGTATCTACAGCTGCCTGACCCTCGCGGTCATGCACGAGGGCGGTCGGGTCACCACGATCGAGGGGCTGGGCACGCCGGACAAGCTGCATCCCATGCAGGCGGCCTTCGTCAAACATGACGGCTATCAATGCGGCTATTGCACGCCGGGACAAATATGCTCGGCGGTGGCCATGCTCGACGAGATTCGGGCGGGCGTGCCGAGCCATGTCACGCCAAGTCTCGATCAGGTGCCCCGTATCACCAACATGGAAATGCGCGAGCGGATGAGCGGCAATATCTGCCGATGCGGCGCCTATTCCAATATTTTGGAGGCGATGACCGAAGTAGCAGGGGGAGAAAGCGCATGAGGCCTTTCACCTATGAGCGCGCCACGTCAGCCAGGGACGCGGCGGCGAAGGCGGCTCGCACCGGGGCCAAATTCATCGCCGGCGGCACCAATCTGCTCGATCTCATGAAACTCGAAATCGAGGCGCCCGCCCACCTGATCGATGTCAACGGCCTCGATTTCGATAAGATCGAAGATATTCCCGGCGGCGGCATCCGTATCGGCGCTCTGGTCACCAACACGGCGCTTGCTTCCCACCCCCGCATTCGGCGCGACTATGGCCTGATCAGCCGCGCGATCGTCGCTGGCGCCTCCGGCCAGATCCGTAACAAGGCGACCACCGCGGGCAATCTTCTCCAGCGGACGCGCTGCCCCTATTTTTACGACCCCAACATGCCCTGCAACAAGCGCCGCCCCGGATCGGGATGTGCGGCGATCGGCGGCTTCAACCGCCAGCTTGGCGTGATCGGCACCAGCGAGGCGTGCATCGCTACCTTCCCCAGCGACATGGCGGTTGCCATGCGCGCGCTCGACGCGTCGATCGAGACGATCAAGCCCGATGGGTCGACGCGTGCCATCCCGATCCGCGACTTCCATCGATTGCCAGGCGACACCCCGCATATCGAGAATGTCCTGGAACGGGGCGAGCTCATCACCAGCGTCGCCCTGCCCAAGCCGATCGGCGGCACGCATATCTACCACAAGGTGCGGGATCGCGCCTCCTATGCCTTTGCCCTCGTCTCGATCGCCGCGGTCATCCAAAAGGACGGAACCGGCCGCGTCGCGGTCGGGGGGATCGCGCCGAAGCCCTGGCGCGTCGAAGCCGCCGAGGCCGAGATGCCGCGCGGAGCGAAAGCCGTCGCCGCCATGCTTCTCGACGGCGCTCGGCCGACGCAGCACAACCAGTTCAAGCTCACCCTCGTCGAGCGCACGCTCGGCGCGGTCATGGCGGAAGCGAGGGCCTAACCATGAAGTTCGACACTCCCGCGGGGCGGAACCCGATCGATACCATGCGGGTCGTGGGCAAGCCTACGCCTCGCATCGATGGGCCGCTCAAGGTCACCGGCACGGCGCCCTACGCCTATGAGCATCATGATGTCGCGCCCAATGCCGCCTATGGCTTCATCCTCGGCGCGGCTATCGGCAAGGGACGAATTGCGTCCATGGACCTCCGATACGCCAAGGCGGCGCCGGGCGTGCTGGCGATCGTCACAGCGGCGGAGGCTGGAAAGCTCGGCAAGGGCAAATATAATACGGTGAAGCTTCTGGGCGGACCCGACGTCAACCATTATCATCAGGCCATCGCGATTGTGGTCGCCGAGACCTTTGAGCAGGCCCGTCACGCCGCCGGCCTTATCAACGTGCAATATGCAAGAGGCGAAGGGCGGTTCGACCTAGCGCAGGCGAAGGACGGCGCCGTCCCCGCTGAACCCAGTTCGACGGTCGGCAAGTTCGAGCAGGCCTTTGCCAAGGCTCCGGTCAAACTCGATGCCTCCTATACGACGCCCGATCAAAGCCATTGCGCGATGGAGCCGCATGCGACAATCGCGTCATGGGATGGTGACCAGCTCACCGTCTGGACGTCGAACCAGATGATCGACTGGGGGCGAACCGATCTCGCGACCACGCTTGGCATTCCGCCCAAGAAAGTGAGATTGATGTCCCCGTATATCGGGGGCGGGTTTGGTGGGAAGCTGTTTCTCCGCAGCGACGTGGTGATGGCCGCGCTCGGCGCGCGGGCCGCGAAACGCCCGGTAAAGGTGGCGCTGCCGCGCCCGTTCCTGGTGAACAATACGACCCACCGACCCGCGACGATTCAGCGCATCCGGATCGGAGCGAGCAAGGAAGGCAAGATCACGGCATTCGCTCATGAGAGCTGGTCGGGCGACCAGCCGGAAGGTGGGCCCGAGGCGGCCGCCCAGCAGAGTCGCCTCCTATATGCCGCCGCCAACCGCCTGATCCAGACGCGGCTCGCCGTGCTCGACCTGCCGGAAGGCAATGCGATGCGGGCGCCGGGCGAAGCGCCCGGCATGATGGCGCTCGAAATCGCCATGGACGAGATGGCGGAGAAGCTGGGCATGGATCCGGTCGAGTTCCGGATCGCCAACGACACCCAGGTGGATCCCGAGAACCCAAACCGTAAATTTTCGCAGCGCCAGCTCGTCGAATGCTTCCGCCGAGGCGCCGAGCGCTTTGGCTGGAGCCGACGCAATGCGAAACCCGGCAGCGTGCGTGAGGGGAGGTGGCTGATCGGCATGGGGACGGCGGCCGCGTTCCGCAACAATCTGAACATGGATTCGGGCGCGCGCGTCCGCCTGAGCAGTGACGGCGTGGTCACGGTCGAAACCGATATGACTGATATCGGCACGGGCAGCTACACGATCATCGCCCAGACCGCGGCGGAGATGATGGGCGTGGCTCTCGACAAGGTCGTCGTCCGCCTGGGCGACTCCAGCTTCCCGGTCTCGTCGGGCTCCGGCGGACAGTTCGGCGGAAACTGCTCGACTTCGGGCGTCTATGCGGCCTGCGTCAAGTTGCGCGAGGCGGTCGCGCAACGCCTTGGGTTCAATGCCAACGAAGCGACCTTCGCCGATGGCAGCGTGCGAAGCGGTAATCGCTCGGTGCCGCTTGCCGACGCCGCCAAGGCCGGTGAGGTCGTGGCCGAGGACAAGGTCGAATGGGGCGATCTCGACAAGACCTATCAACAGTCGACCTTCGGCGCGCATTTCGTGGAGGCGGCGGTCGACGCGGCAACCGGCGAGACGCGTATCCGCCGCATGCTGGCGGTCGGCGCGGCCGGACGCATCCTTAACCCCATTTCGGCCCGCAGCCAGATGATCGGCGCGATGACGATGGGAGCGGGCGCCGCGCTGATGGAGGAACTGGCGGTTGACACGCGCTTCGGCTGCTTCGTCAACCATGATCTCGCCAGCTACGAGGTTCCGGTCCATGCGGACATCCCGCATCTGGACGTTGTCTTCCTCGACGAGACCGATCCGACATCGTCCCCGATGAAGGCCAAGGGGGTTGGCGAACTCGGTATATGCGGTGTGGGCGCCGCTGTCGCCAACGCGGTCTACAACGCCACCGGCGTTCGGGTGCGCGACTATCCGATCACGCTCGACAAATATCTCGACCGTCTGCCCACGATGGCCTGAAGCTGGGCCGCAACACGAACCGACCGGAGGATACCATGGATGCCCGCATGACCGCGCTCGTCCTGATCGAATATCAGAACGACTTCGTGAAGGAAGGCGGCGCGCAGCACGCCGCCGTCCGGCCGGTAATGGACAGCAGCAACATGCTGGCTAACAGCCTGGCCACTGTCGAAGCCGCTCGCGCCAAGGGTGCCGCGATCATGCACGCACCCATCTCCTTCGCTGAAGGTTATCCGGAAATCCCGGCGGAGCCTTATGGCATTCTTGCGGGCGTGCTGGCGTCGAAGGCTTTCCGTAAGGGAAGCTGGGGGGCGCAGATCATTGACGAACTGACGCCGGCTGAAGGCGATATCGTCATCGAGGGAAAGCGTGGGCTCGATTGCTTCGCGAGCACCAATTTGGATTTCATTCTGCGTCAGCGCGGCATCACCCATGTCGTACTGGCGGGCTTCCTGACGAACTGCTGCGTCGAATCGACCATGCGCTCGGCCTATGAACGTGGCTACCGCGTCGTGACGCTCATCGACTGCACGGCCGCGCTCAGCCCGGAAGAGCAGAAAATGGCTGTGAGCACGGATTTTGCGATGTTCTCGCTCCCCATGACGCACGAAGCCTTCCTCGCCACGCTGCAATAGGAGCCATGGCGCGCATATTCATTACCGGCTCCTCGACCGGGCTGGGTCTGTTCGCGGGGCGGCATCTCGCACGGCAGGGTCATGAAGTTGTTCTGCACGCGCGCAACAACGGCCGGGCGAGCGGTGCCATGGATGCTCTTCCCGAAGCAAAAGGGATCGTCATCGGGGATATCGAGACCATCCAGGGGGCCGTCGAGGTCGCGGCGGGGGCGAATGATATGGGGCCGTTCGACGCCGTCATCCACAATGCCGGGATCTATGGCGGCGAGCGCCGGCAGACGGCGGACGGCCCGTCGGCGGTTTTCGCGGTGAACACGCTGGCTCCCTATATTCTGACCAGCCTGATCGCGCGTCCTCAGCGGCTCGTCTATCTCAGTTCGAGCATGCATCTGGGCGTCAACGCCAATCTCGATGACATGCTCTGGGAGAAGCGCCGCTGGAGCGGCGCCACGGCCTATTCGGAAAGCAAGCTGCACATCCTGTTGCTGGCCTTTGGGGTTTCGCGGCTTTGGCCCGAAGTCAAATCAAACGGTGTCGATCCCGGCTGGGTGCCGACCAGGATGGGCGGGCCTGGCGCGCCGGACGATCTTCGGGAAGGAGCCCTGACGCAGGCGGCGCTCGCGGCGCCCGAAGCCGATAGCCCGCTGGCAAATGCCAATGGCTGTTACTTTCATCATTTAAGAGCACGGGAACCCGATCCGCAAAGCCGGGATATGGCGCTTCAGGATCTTTTTCTGGCGCGGTGTCGGGAACTATGCGGATACGAGATTGCCTGAGACCGGCCGAATCCGGGGTGTTTCCTCTTGCGCGTTTCAGGTCGCCGGCCATTGCAGGGCCAGCTTGCTCACCGAGCCGACTATGCCGCTCCGGAACTCGACCGCGCCATTCGGTTGCAGGCTGAATTCCGGAATACGAGCAAACCATTCTTGAAGCACCACCCGAAGCTCGACCCGCGCGAGCTGCGAGCCGGGGCATCGATGGACGCCAAGCCCGAAGGGCGTCACCGTTTCCTGGCGGGGGCGATCGAGATCGATTTCGAAGGGATCGGGGAACACCGTTTCGTCGACCGATGCCAATGCGGTCGGCAGGAGCACCATATCCCCTTCCTTCAGCAGGACGCCGTTGTGATGATAGTCCCGCGTCACGATCCGCGCGAGCGAGACAATGCCGTGGCGACGCAACAATTCCTCTACAAGGCGCGGGATAAGCGAGGTGTCCTGCGCGATCTTCTGGCGAAGTTCGGGCGCCTTCGAAAGATAGAGGAAGGAGAAGCCAAGCATGGACGCGACCGTGTCGAGACCGGCTATCAACAAATTTGCGCATAGGAGTTCCGCCTCGGCCATGGATAAGGGCTCGACGCCTTCCTTTCTTCTGAGCACCCTGCTCAGCACGTCTTCGCCCTGCCCGTCCCAGCGCTCGACAATGTAGGGGCGCAGATAATCCTTGAACATGTCGAGCGTCTGACCGGCGGTCAGCCGCCCCGAAGGCCGAATCCGCTCCTGAACGATACTCACGAGATTTGGGAGATCTTCCTTGGGCAGCTCGGCATAATCCATGAAAATCTGCAAAGGCAGAATGGACGCGAACTCCCCGATGAAATCCCCTTTCCCGTTCGGCAGCATCTTCTCGATGAGCGATATCGAAAGCGACCGGATCGCGGGTTCGATCTGTCGGACGGCTTTGGGCGACAGCGTCGGATTTATCATGGTCCGGTAGCGGCCATGGGCGGGCGGATCGATCGTCGACGGAATGGGGTGATTGCCGGTGGATCGTTCGCGCGGAATATGGGTGATGTGGGAGGAAAAGACCTCGTGATTGCGGTAGAATTCGGCGAGAACCGCCGCGCGCGTCGGAATCCAGTGTCCGCCATTCGCCGTGCTCCAGACGAGATCGGGCAGGTCGGGTGATTGCAGCGTTTTCCATGCCTGGTGGAGGCCGTTGCTCAAGCCCGGCGGCGCGTAGAGATCGAAATCCACGACGGCATTTGCGGGAACATGAGCGGGGATCGATGCCGCAGGTGCCGGAGCTTGGTTATTCATGAGCTTTTGATCCTTGGATGATGGCTGGAATTTGGAGGCAAAGGGATACGGACGCTGTCGGCTCCGTGCCCGGCGGCCGCGCGCCTGGAAGTCTTCGCGTGCGCGCGGTCAAACCTGATCATCGGGGATTTTGACGACCAGGCCGTCGAGTGCGTCCGTCATTACTACCTGACAGGACAGGCGGCTGTTGGGCCGCCTTTCCGAAGCTGCACAGTCCAGCATCTCATCTTCTTCGGCTGAAACGGGTGGCAGGTAGTCCGCGAAATCGCCCTCGACGAACACGTGGCAGGTGGCACAGGACACCTGCCCACCGCAATCGCCGATGATGCCGTCTATGCCATCATTGAGTGCACCCCGCATCACGCTGGTTCCGACCGGGATATCGACCTCGATCTGGCGATCATTGGGTTTTACAAAAGTAACTCTCGGCATTCATTCCACTCCATCGCGCTGGCGCGTTCCCGCATGGGCAGGCCGTATGACCCGTGATCATCAACTCCTGACGCAAGCTCCTGAACTTCCTTGCCCTTTTGGGAGGGCAATGAAATCGAACATCCGTCAATGTAAGAATATCTTTGAGCAAGTACTTGCACTGAATGGCCCTGTTGTTCCGAAATTTAAACCGACCGGATGCGTGGGGATAGAGGCCAATCCAGAGGGATATAATAAGCCATTATACTTGCCGCGCGGGCAACCGCAGAAGTCCTCATTGAAGGTTTTCGGAAATCGGTGCGCCAGGTTTCAGTATGACAGGATATAATGTCCCGTTATATGATCGCGGCGTCTTTCTACCGTCCAGGGTAATCCGGCGTTAGTGTGAGAAAGATCGCAGGCCAAATGCGGAACTGCCGGGGCAATATAAGCGCGGCTGTTCCATCAAACCGCGCATTTTTGAAAGAGGACGGGAGAGTGAGCGTGCCACGGCAATACGATATCCGGAGAAACGCCACTGCAACGCTCCGGAGTTCCGGAAGCAGGGGGCTGGGGCGTTTGCACAGTGCGAGCTTTGGCCTTCGAGAGGGCGCTCCCTCATGATCACGCCCGCCAGCGTCGGCGAGCGGCTCGACAATTTGCCTTCCGGACCTTTCCACCGGCGGTTGATGTGGCTCGTCGGGTTCGGCATGTTTTTCGACTCGTTCGACAACACACTCTCGGGCTCGGTTCTCGCCGCTCTTCTGCATAGTGGATGGTCGACCCTCCAGTTGAACGCGATCTTCCTGTCCGTAACCTTTGTCGGACTTGCGATAGGAGCGGCTTTCGCCGGGTGGTTGAGCGATCGGTTTGGACGCGCATTCGCGTTCCAGATCAACCTCGCGCTGTTCGGTATACTTGCGATCTGTTCGGCCTTCGCGCCGTCGATGCCATGGCTGATCGCCATCCGAGGACTGATGAGCGTCGGCATGGGAGCGGAGTATGTGATGTGCTTCGGGCTCGTCATCGAATTCATGCCGGCTGCAAAGCGTGGAAAATATATCGGAATCCTTGGTCTTTTTGCCGGCGCCGGTGTGAGCATCACGTCCCTGCTGGGCGTGCTCGTCATTCCCTATCTCGGTTGGCGATCCATGTTCATACTCGGCGGTGTAGGGACGCTATGCGTCTGGTGGCTTCGCCGGCGTCTTCCGGAATCGCCACGCTGGCTCGCCAGAATGGGCCGCCTGCAGGAGGCTGAGCAGATCCTTCGGCGGATCGAGCTTGAATCGGGTGTGACCGTTCCACCGTCTCCCGTACCTGAACCCGCGACCGTTCAGGCGCCGCCGCGATGGGTTCCCATCACGGTACTGTTCTCCCGACCCGTAATCCGCCGCACGCTTCTGGCGATGATACTCAACATCACCTGTCATTTCGGGTCGTACAGCATCTCCGGCTGGATGCCGACATTCTTCGTCAGCCAGGGCATGAGCGTCACCAAATCGCTTGCGTTCAACGCCGCGATGATGGCCGGCTACGTTGCTGGACCGTTGCTTTGCGTGTTCATTGCGGATCGTATCGGCAGACGCTGGGGAATTGTCATGTTCGGGGTTCTGTGCGCCGTTTTCGGGGCGATCTACCCGTTCCTTACCTCTCCGGCTCTCGTCATCGGCTGCGGCTTCCTGTTCGTCTCGGCGATCGCGGCCTTCCTGATCCTCGGTCTTGGCGCCGCGCCTGAATTCTTCCCGACGGAATATCGGTTCCGTGGCGGCGGCCTGGCTCAGACGGCCAGCCGGATTGGCCTCATCCTCTCGCCGTTCATCATTTGGGGACTGTTCAACGCTTACGGCATTGGCGGCGTGATTGGAGCGATATCGGGGATGTACTTGATCGTGGCGTTCCTGATGGCGGTGGCGGGTATCGAGACCAACAAGCAATCGCTTGAAAGCCTAGAGCCGGACTTGGAGCCCAAGAGAGCCGAGGACGCGACCGCGCCGGCGCAATTCGTTTTATAGGCCCATCAGCAAATTACGTGCTTTGATCTGCGATCCAGTCCACCATGGACGATGCGCGGATCATGAGCGAAGCGAGGAAAAGGAAATGAATCAATCGACGAGCCCTGCCGTGCATGGCGAAACCGAAGCCTTTCTCGCCCGACAGCGCCACGGGCTCATCATCGACGGCCGGAGCGTACCCGCCGCCTCAGGGAAGACATTCGACACCCATGACCCATCCAACGGCATGGTCCTGGCGACCTTGGCCGAGGGCGGCGCGGAGGATGTCGAGCGCGCCGTACGGGCCGCGCGTGCGGCTTTTGAGGGGCCATGGAGTCGATGGACTCCCTATGAACGGCAAGTCCTGCTCCACCGCATCCACGATGTGGTCGAACACCATTTCGATGAACTGGCCCACATCGAGAGCAGGGATATGGGGGCTCCGATCTCGCGTACGCTCGCCGGCAAGGCGGCGGCGCTAAAAATGATCCTGTTCTTTGCCTCGCAGACCAGCAACGTCGCCGGCGAGACCCTTCCCAACGGGCTGCCCGGCGACGTGACCACCATGTCGCTCAAGGCGCCGGTGGGCGTGATAGGCGGGATCATCCCCTGGAACGGGGCGCTTGGCAGCCAGTGGTGGATCATGGGCGCCGTGCTGGCCACGGGATGTACTGCCGTCATCAAGCCTGCGGAAGATGCCTCCCTCACTGTTCTAAGGACCGTGGAATTGCTCCACGAAATCGGTATGCCGGTCGGTGTTATCAACGTCGTTACCGGTTTCGGCTCGACTGCGGGCGCGGCGCTCGCCGCGCATCCGGATGTCGATCGCGTTGCCTTTACCGGGTCGACCGAAACTGGCCGAAAGATCATCGAGGCGTCTGCCGTCAACATCAAGAAATTGCAGTTGGAACTGGGCGGCAAATCGCCGGACATCGTCTTTGCCGATGCGGACCTGGACAAGGCCGTTCCCGGAGCGGCCATGGCCGTGTTCGCCAATTCGGGTCAGATCTGCTTTGCCGGTACGCGTGTTTTCGTGCAGCGGCCGATCGTTGAGCAGTTCTGCGCGCGTGTGGCCGATTTCGCTCGCGGTCTCCGGGTTGGGGACAGTCTGAGCGAAGCAACGCAACTGGGTCCACTGATTTCGCACCGCCAGCTCGATCGAGTGTTGTCCTATGTCCAGATCGGGGTGGATGAAGGCGCGCGGCTTGTTTGCGGGGGCGGGCGTATCGGCGGAGACCTGGGCGCGGGCTATTTCGTTGAGCCGACGGTTTTCACCGACGTGCGGAACGACATGCGCATCGCGCGGGAAGAAATATTCGGGCCCGTTCTATCCGTCATCCCCTTCGATACGGTGGAAGAGGCGATCGCATTGGGCAATGATACCGATTATGGGTTGGGGGGTGCGGTCTGGACGCGCGACATTTCGACCGCCCTCAAGGTGGTGAAGGGCATCCATACGGGCGTAATGTGGGTGAATTGCTACGGATTGGTTGATCCATTGGTAGGATTTGGCGGGACCAAATTCAGCGGCTATGGGGCTAAGGGTGGCCGAGCCCATCTCGACACGTATCTTTACAGCAAGACCGTCTATATTGCCGGCTAGCCGGCTGCGAGTGCCGCACCTATTTGTCAATTGCCCCATCCGACGGCCTGTCTCGGCAGTACCGCGATGATCAGCCAGGACGAAAGAATGACCATGCATCAAGCAGTATCGAGCACCTTATCCCTTCGCGATCCCGGCTTGCTCAGGAACGCAAATCTTATCAACGGCGAGTGGATCCAGGCGGATAGCGGCGCCATCATCGAGGTCCGCAATCCGGCTACCGGTGCGTTGATAGGAGCAGTTCCCGCGATGGGCGTGCAGGAGACGCGCAGGGCGATCGAGGCTGCACAGGCCGCCTTTCCTGCGTGGCGGGCTAAGGTCGCCAACGATCGTGCGGCAATCTTAGGCGCTATGAGCGCACTCATGCTCGAGAATGCGGATGATCTTGCCACGATCATGACGGCGGAACAGGGCAAGCCCTGGGTCGAAGCCAAGGGCGAGGTGACCTATTCCGCCGGTTTCCTGAAGTGGTTCGCCGAGGAGGGGCGCCGGGTCTATGGCGAGACGATACCCGCGCATGTCGCCGGTCGGCGTGTTCTTGTTACCAAGGAACCAATCGGCGTGTTTGCGGCGATAACGCCCTGGAACTTTCCCTCCGCCATGATCACACGCAAGGCTGGGCCGGGCTGGGGTGCCGGGTGCACTGGCGTCATCCGTCCGGCAAGTCAGACGCCGTTCTCCGCGCTTGCGCTTGCGGTGCTGGCCGAGCGCGCAGGCATGCCCGCTGGAGTGTGCAACGTCATTACCGGCCCGTCGAGTTCGACTGGCAGGGAACTCACGGCCAATCCGATCGTGCGCAAGCTTTCCTTCACCGGCTCGACCGAGGTGGGTCGGGTTCTGCTTGAGCAATGCGCGGCGACGATCAAGAAGACGTCGATGGAACTGGGCGGCAATGCGCCGTTCATCGTGTTCGACGATGCCGATCTGGACGAGGCGGTGAAAGGCGCGATGGTTTCGAAATTCCGTAACACCGGGCAAACGTGCGTCTGCGCGAACCGGATTCTTGTTCAGGACGGCGTATACGATGCGTTCGCCGCGAAGCTGAAGGTCGCCGTCGAGGCCCTGAAGGTCGGCGACGGGATGGACCCTGACGTGACCCAGGGTCCATTGATCAATATCGATTCGGTCCTCAAGGTCGAGGAGCATATCGCCGATGCGCTCGAAAAAGGCGCTTCTATAATGTCGGGCGGCAGGCGCCACTCACGCGGCGGCAATTTCTTTGAGCCAACGATATTGACCGACGTCCCGGCCGAAGCGCTCATCTTCCGCGAGGAGACTTTTGGTCCCGTGGCTCCGCTGTTCCGCTTCAAGACCGAAGAGGAGGCGATCCGCCTTGCCAATGACACGCCGTTTGGCTTGGCGAGCTACTTCTATGCGCGAGACGTGGGGCGCATCTTCAGGGTCGCCGAAGCGTTGGAATATGGCATCATCGGCATCAACGAAGGGTTGATTTCCACTCCTGAAGTGCCGTTCGGCGGCGTTAAGGAAAGCGGTCTCGGTCGAGAAGGAAGCCGTCACGGCATCGATGAGTATCTCGAACTCAAATATATGGCGATCGGCGGACTTTAACTGGCCATCAAATCCCGTCGCAATGGCCGCGCAACCCGCGCGAGGTCAGTGACTTGCCGCCAGTTGTCGAGGTTCAGGCTGCCGCCTTCTGAACGTTGAGTACCAGCTCATCGTCCAAGCTGGAGCCTACCGTCTCAATTTCGGCCAAAAGGTCGCGATCCGCATCGGTAAGTACCACGCCTTCGCGAAACAACACCGCGATATTGCGATTGAGGAGAGGTTCGGAGATCTCAACGAGACCAATTTTTCCTTCACGGACATCGGCGGCGACCGCGCTGGCGGGAAGCAGCGCAAGGCTATCGCTGCCCACGACGAGCCGTTTGATGAAGTCGGGCGATACGCATTCCGTCAATTGCTCCGGGAGCGTCACATTGGCGGCCGCCAGCAGCTTGTCGAGCACGGTCCGATGCCGCCCGACCATTTGGACAACCCAGGGAAATTGCGCGAGGTCTGACCAGCCAGGCGTGTCAAGAGCCATTATGGGATGGTCAGATCGCGCTATGATGTGCAGACAATCCCGAAACATGACGCGTTGGCGCATTCCATCCAGAAACCCATAGAGTTCGGTCTGGGCTACTATGAAGTCGACTTCGCCTCTCAAAAGGCTCAGCAAAAGGCCAAGCTGGTTTTTCTCGACCACGCGCAGGATTTTTGCCCCATACTTTTCCCTCCAGCGACAGACCGCAGTTGGGATGATACTGCTGGCAAGGCTTGGGAGCGTCCCAAATGTGATGACATCCTCATCGCGATCGTCCACGTTCAGGAGACGTTTTTCGGCGATTTCCAACTCGTCCCGGATGAGGCGGGCGTGGGAATAGAGCGCTTCTCCCAACGGGGTCGGGCTCACTCCCGTGGGCCCCCTGTCCAACAGCTTGTCACCCAGGCTGCGTTCGAAGCGATTCATGGATGTCGACAAAGCAGGTTGGGATATGTGGAGTTCCCTGGCTGCCTTTTTGAAGCTTCCATGCTCAATGACCGTGGCGAAATATAGCAGCTTGCGCGGGTCCATCGCCTTTCCACTCCTGCTATTTGTCGGGCACTACAGGCTTCCCGCGAGCTATCCTAATGAACCCCTTACCTCGCACCAGGGTAAGGGCCACAGCCGGCATATTATTGTGCCTGATTTTTTCGAACAACGGAATTGGACCACTCGCCACCTTGTGCGATATATATAACTCCACGTTATATGCATATCGCCATCCGGCGACGCCCATCTTTCAAGCTATGAAAGCCTCGATCTCATAGTCGAGTACGTTCGGTAGTACGGTGGCTTGATACGGCTGCCCGTTTTACGGAAGGGCCGGGCGGCACCCGATCGAAGCAGCGTGCTTGGCGGACTGATTGCGATGCAAGCGGGAGCAATCGTAGCCATCGAACTAAACTGGCGCGATATCAATCAAAAGAGACGCCTCCGGTATTCTGAATTAAATATCTGATTATATAGATATTTATCAGATATGAATGGCAGGGTGCATTGTCGAATTTAATTTGATATCGAACGACTTGTTATCTGCCGGGTTACGTTATAAGGACTCGAGCGACCCGCCGATCCGGCGCATCAGGCTGCCCGATGGGAGGCGATCCGACCATTGCAGAACTTGGCCATGTGGTGCCGCATCGGGGAGAGGGCTATGGGCAGGCCGGGGCCTCGCGACCCCTCCGCTGCTTTCGCAATATTTGGAAGGAACATTTTTTATGGCCAGGTTACCGGAAGTCGGTTCAGCGCACATCACCAACCCCTATGTCAAGGCGACCTACAAGTTCAAATTCGGGGACAGGGTCATTGAGAAGGCCGATGGCGATGCCTTTGGCATTGTCGGCAACTGGGAGACCTGCATGGCCAATTCGCAGGAGGCTCTGGGTGCGATCGTCTACAGCCAGGCGTGGATGTACGATAAGAACAGGTTCACCCTGTCGGAGCAACTGCGTGAACTGGCTCTGACGCGGATCGGCTGGCTCGTCGAGTGCCAATTCGTCTATTCGCAGCGCCTCAAGATTGCCCGTGCCACCGGGCTTTCCGAGGAGAAGATCCAGGCGGTCAAGTGCTGGCCCGTATTCGACGGTTGGACCAGGGAAGAGCGCGCCGTGCTCGGCTTCACGGATGCCGTTGTCACTACGAACGGCCGCATGGCCGACGAACTGTTCGACGCGCTGAAGGAGACGCTGACCAACCAGCAGATCGTAGACCTGGTCTGGTGCACGAATCTTTATATCGGTCTGGCGAAGGTTACCCGCATTCTGAAAGTGGAATTCGACGATCGTCCGGAGCCCATCGTGGAGGTGCCGGCCCGTCCAGGTTTCGTTCCTCGAGTGCCGGTCCTCGACTTCTCGCACATGGAAAACAACTCCGGCGGACGGTGATAGGACCGGAATACCGACAAGGTAATAGTGGGCGGGGGCTTCAAACGCCCCCGCTTTTTGATATGCACAGTGTAACTGTGGGCGCGCGTTTGATTATGCCGATCCGTGCGCGAGTTGTGAATCTTGCTGCTTGCTGACTTTCAGGGATCGGAAACCCCTTCCAGCACAAGATCCGCGGCCATCGCGATTTGGTTGGCAAAGTGCGGCTTTGCAGCGGTCGGATCAAGCACACCAAGAACAACGCGTTCATATGTATCTGCCAGGCATGCCCAGAAGAAGGTCTGTGCAAGAAATCGGCGTCGTTCAGGAGGAACTAGATCGTATAGAATTCGCTCTACTATCTCGATTGCCTTGTACGGGCCGCCAAAATAAAAATGCTCTCCAAGTCCATCGAAATGGTTTATTTCTCCAAGAAGCATCCTATAAAGCTTTACAATGTCTGGATCAGTTATGAGATTAACCATAAGATGCGCATAATTTACCAGAGCGAGACTGGCGTCTGATTTATTCTTGGATGAAGAATAATTTTCTACCTCCAGCATCTCCCAGCATTGATCATTCATACAAGCGATGAATAACGTCTTTTTGTCCTTGAACTGGCGGTAAACCGTCATTTTCGAAACGCCAGCTTCCTGCGCCACTGCATCCATGCTGGTGCGCTCGTAACCGCTGCCGATAAATACTCTCTGCGCGGCATTCAGGATCTTAGCATGTGTTTCCGCCGCGCGCGCATAGCGGCGGTCACCCTCATTCCATCGTCTGCAAATCTTACTTGTCATATGTTACTGGACCGTACAGTATAAAATGACGATTCGGCTATCATCCCTAGTCGAAGGAATATTTGCACCGCAACAGACATGCCGAAGCTTTTTGACATGCTCGCAGATAACAGAGCGCTCGGGAAATCGATGGGAGAAATTGTGGCTGAAGATCCGCTCTTCGAATCTTATCAGTTAGGGCCGCTCCTGCTGAGAAATCGGATCGTAATGGCACCGATGACGCGCAATCGCAGCACCTTCGATCGTATTCCGACTGACCTGATGCGCGACTATTATGGTCAGCGAGCATCGGCAGGGCTGATCATTTCCGAGGGTATCATTCCCGACGCGCCAGGCCGCGCCTATATGTGCGTGCCGGGCCTCTACAACGAGGCTCAGGTTGAGGCATGGCGCCCAATCACCTCGGCCGTTCACGAGAAGGGGGGACTGATTTTCGCGCAGCTCATGCATGGTGGGCGAATTTCTCACGCAAGCTTCCTGGACGGCGACGTCCCGATTGCTCCGTCCGCCGTGGCTGCTCGTGGCGAGGTCTTTACCGCCGAAGGGCTACTACCTTTCCCGGAGCCGCAAGCCATGACCGAGGATCAAATCATTGCGACGGTCGAGGGATATGGTGCCGCTGCCAGCAATGCTATCCGGGCAGGCTTCGACGGGATCGAGATCCACGCGGCGAGCGGCTATTTGCCTAGTCAATTTCTTTCCACCAACGCCAATCGACGTACCGACGATTGGGGAGGATCCATCGAGGGACGTGCGCGCTTCGTTCTCGCAGTGACGGATCGGGTCTCAGAAGCGGTCGGCGCTGAACGGGTTGGGGTGCGCGTGAGTCCGGGGTTCGGATTTAACGACATAGAAGAGTTGGATCCGGTCGGAATCTATTCCTACTTGGCCGAGCAACTGGGCTCACGCGGGATCGCCTATATTCACGTCATTGATGCTGGAAGCGAATTCGAGCCGCTCGACATCATATCACGGGCGTTCAAGGGAACGATCATAGCAAATCGTGCCTACGACAAGATGCGCGCGGTGAAGGAGCTTGAAGGGGACAGGGCGCAACTGATTTCCTTCGGCGAGGCATTCGTTTCCAATCCCGATCTGCCCGAACGCCTCGCCGGAGATCTCCCGCTGGCGATTGCGGATCGGGCGACCTTTTATACGCCCGGATCGAAAGGTTATACGGACTATCCTCCCTATTCCGTTGAAAGCGCCAATTCCTCAGAAAAAGGCGGCATACCGCTTCAATTTACTGTGGAACGGGGACGGCAATGATCCTTGTGACGGGAGCCACCGGCGGTGTCGGGCGCCAGTTGGTCAACATGCTGGTGGATGCTGAGCTGCCGGTGAGGGCGCTTTCCCGAAATCCGGCGGCCGCGAACCTGCCGAGCGCCGTTGAAGTTTATATGGGCAGCCTCGATGAAAGCGATGAGCTCGATGCCGCGTTCGTGGGTGTCGAGCGGGTATTCTCGCTCACTGCTGGAAGCAACCTGCCACGTCACGCCGATAATCTCGTGACGCTCGGCCAGCGACATGGGGTGCGCCATGTGGTCCTGATGTCCTCGCTCGCCGTAGAGCTGCCGATCGAAAGCACGTTGAAGACCTTCCACGAGGCGGCCGAACTGCGCTACATGGAGGCAGGCTTCGCCTGGACCATGCTGCGCGGAGGGGGGTTCAATACCAATAGCTTTGCATGGGTTCCCAGCATCCTCGCCGAGAGAAGGGTCCGTAATTTCCTGCGGAACGACCCTTATGCCTGCATCGACACGCAGGACGTCGCGGCCGTGGCGGCGAAGATCTTGATGTCCGACGGTCATTTCGGCAAGATCTATGGCCTGACCGGGCCGGAGCGGATCACGCCCGAAGATCAGGTCGCCATCCTCGCGGAAGCCCTGGGCGAACCGATCGACTTCATACAGCTAAGCGAAGCAGAGGCCCTCGACTATTTCACGAGCTACGTCTTCCCCCATCTGCACGGTGGAGGCAGCAGCGCCAAGGCACTGCTGGACCTGTTGCGCAGGACCGATCTGCCCTGGCTTGAGGTGAGACCCGACGTCGAACTGATCCTTGGCCGCAAAGGCAGGACATATCGAGATTGGGCGGTCCAGAACATCGCAAATTTCCGCTAAGAAAACTCTTATGTTGTGGGGATCAACACCATGTCAACAGAACCAGACCTGCACTATCGCCGCACCTTCGTCGTGCAAGCATCCGTTGAGCATGCCTTCGAGGAATTCACGCGCCCGATCGGGGGGTGGTGGCCTCGCGACCATAGCCACCGGGATGATCAGGTTTTGGTTGGTTTCGAAGGGAAGGTGGGAGGCAAGTGGTTCGATCTCTGCTTCGACGGTATGAAGATCGACCGTGGCACAATCCTCGCATGGGAGCCGCCGCACCGCCTGATGTTAGCCTGGCCGCTGACCGTCGATCCAGATTCCGGCCTCGAGACGAGCGAACTGGAAGTTTGCTTTGTCCCGCATCTGCCCGGATCGGCGCGGGTGGACCTGGAGCATAGAAACATGCAGCGCGCCGACGATGTTGACATCGTGAAACGCGCTTTCTTCGCCCCTTATGGCTGGGATCTGCTGGTCTATAATTTCCAGGCCTATCTGGCGAGCGAACCGTGGCCGCACGCGCACCGCATTCGGTCATAGTTCTGACGAGCGCGCGGCGCGGCCGGCATTCCAGCTAGATCGTTTTTCCACGGTTCGAGGACTGTTGTCGTTCGCGCCGATGGTGCCGGCGTTGCACCGCGATTCGTGAGTAAGATTGCCACCCGGTCCCGACTTGACGAGAACGAACGTTCGTCCTAATTATCGAGATAATTAAATGGTGGGAAGTGAGGATGGCGCTTCCTTTGTCGCCCGCAAATATGGTGTAAAGGTGGGCTACAGCTTCTGAATTGCTTCTTCGGTTCCCTTTCTCAATGGTGCCGATTGTATCGGATGGCTTGGATATGAAAATGCGTCTCTTGGCGGTCGGTGCTTCTTTATTTCTCGGCTTTCCGGCAGCGGAATTGTCCGCCCAGGGCGTTAAGGCGCCGTCCAGCGCCGACTGCTCCAATCTCGCCGGCTTTCGGATACCGCGGCAGAGCATCGGACTGCCGACATCGGGTGCGGCTATCGGTGAGGCGAAGACCAGCGACGCCGCCGGGGATCCTACCGGACTCTGCATCGTCAAGGGGGTGATCGCACCCATCAACCCCGGTTCGCCCTCGATCAATTTCCAGATCAATCTGCCAAGGGATTGGAACCGGAAATCCGTGCAGATGGGCGGCGGCGGCTATGACGGCATCGTGGCGACCACGCGCAACCACCCCTTTCTGCCGGCGGACAAGGATCCCGTGCGGATCGGATATGTGAGTTTCGGCAGCGATTCCGGGCACGCGGGCAGGAGTGGCTCGCATTTGGCGGCAGTCACCGACGCCAGTTTCGGCATGGATGCCGAAGCGAGAGAAAATTTCGCCTACGCTCAGATCAAGAAGACGCATGATACGGCGATAGCGGTTATCGAGCGCTATTATGGAGCCAAGCCGAAGCGAACATATTTTTACGGAAATTCTCAGGGCGGGCACGAGGCATTGCTGGCGGCGCAGCGTTTTGGCGCCGATTATGACGGCGTCGTCGCCATCCATCCAGCGTATAACATGGTTGCCCTGCAGCTTCGCGGGCTGGCCGTTTCCAAGTCGGTGTACAGAAACCCGGATGCGTGGCTGAGCCCCGCAAAGGTCAGCGCGATTGGCGCAGCGGCATTGGGAACATGCGACAAGCTCGACGGCATCACGGACGGGGTGATAGCGAATTTGGCGCAATGTCGCCGCGAATTCCGTATCGAAAGGCTTGCGTGCAAGGCGGGGCAGAGCGAGCAGGTCGGCTGCCTGAGCGAACCCCAGCTTCAAGCGGCCAGGGAAATCGCGGCTCCCACCCAATTCGGAATCAGCGTCAGCGGCGCGAGCTCGTTCGGCGGTTGGCCTATATTCGAGGGAGCCTTCTCGCACCCAAGTCCGTTCGCTCTGGGCAACAGCGCCAGGCCGAATTCGCCGCCGGGATTGAACGACGCATTCGTCTATCTCATGGCGGATGAGGGCATACGCTATCTGATCGCTCAGGATCTGGCGCTCGAGACGCTTGAATTCGAACCGACGCAGCACGAGGCTATGATCAAGCGCGCTTCGGATCTAATCGATGTGAGCACCCCGGATTTCGATCGCTTCAAGGCGCGGGGCGGCAAGATTCTCTTGATGCACGGGTCGATCGACATGGCCATTCCACCGGCGAATTCGATCGCGCTCTTTGGACGACTGCAGGAACGGTACGGTTCGTCGCTGGATCAGTTCGTCAAATTTTACATGGCCTATGGTTTTGGCCACGGCGATGGGACGTTCCAAATAGAATGGGATTCGCTTGGCGAACTGGATCGTTGGGTTGAAACCGGAAACGCGCCCGGCCCGCAGGTCGTCCGCGACCGATCGGAAGGTCATGCTGGTCGGACCATGCCGTTATGCGAATTTCCCGAGTGGCCTCGTTATATGGGCCAAGGGGACAAAAACTCTGCCGTCAGTTTCAAGTGCGTGCGGCAATAGTCCTGACGCAAATCAGTCTGCTGGACCGGACCTATGATCGCCGCAGAGCGACATTGGTCGTCAGGATCACGATTATCAACGCACTCACATAAAGGGCGGCGCTGACCACGATCGCCGGAGCGGCATTGCCGTTGTTCACAAAAAGGGAGGCAAGGGCAGGACCAGCCGATAAGCCGAGTAGCTGAAAAGTCACGATCTGCATTCCGGCGCGGCGGCTTGGATCAATGTCGAGTATGTAGCTCATCTGGAAGCCCGGCGCGAAAGTCCAGAAGAAACATAGAAGCGCCAGACCTCCCGTGAACGTCGCCTCGGTGCCGCCCAGTCCGGTCAGCGCCAGCGACAGCAGGCTTGCGCCGATGCTCACATAAAGAGCGTATGTGGCTCGCATCCGGGCAAGGATAGCCGCGCTCGAGGCGCCGATAATCTGCACCAGAAGGCCAACGGTAACCGTCAAGCTGGCGATATCGTTTGGGATGCCGAATTGTTGACCCAATGGCAGGACATAGACCCAGATGGCCATGATGGCGGCAAGATGCATCGCCACGGCAAGCAGGCCGAAAAAGCCGCGGATCCCGGGAAATCTGAATCCTTCGCCAGTCTCGGTTGCTGAATCCGGATATTCGGACGGAGCGAAGAAGCTCAGGAGGATCGGCACTACACCGAGCAACCCAAGCACGGCATAGCCGCCCGAAGGTCCCCATGCGGGCGTTATGACGGTCGAGAAAAGATAGGACAGGACAAGCGCTCCTGCCCCTTGGAGACCAAGATATATCGAGAATAGACGCGAAGGCAGGGCAACGTTGGTGAGAAGGCCGGTCCAGACCCACAGCATGACACCACCCGCGAGCCCGTTCAGCAACCGCGCGGCCATTATGACTTCATGGCTGGAAACGAAGGCAATGGCATTGGCCGCCAGTGCGGCAATCGCAGCGAGAAACAGAATCAGCTTCAACCCGCGTGGACGAAAGAGAACGGCCGCGACAGCTACGATGGCCGCCATGCCAAATGTTTCGAGCATCGCCGTGATGCCGACTTCCCGCATGGTAAGGCGCCCGGCGCTGGCCAGAGGTCCAAGTAGCAACGGCTGAAGTCCAGCTACCAAGCTACCCAGAGCGCCGGTGATCAGAACGGCGCAGGTCTGAAGCGGCGTAAAGATCCTTTGGAACTTGGAGGGAGAATGATCCGTCTTTTCGATCGGCACGCTGATATCGACGGACATTTCCTGCATCTTCTCTCTCCTCACCGGTTAGCTCTTTTATGAGCCAGAATTCTATTGTTCACATATTACCGAACAAGGCTTCGGCGCTGAGTATATAGCCTTCCAGGCCCATCAGCGCCGCGAGCTGGAAAACCTCGAAAATTTGCTCGCGCGTGGCGCCTTCCCGGATAGCGGCACGGATGTGCCTGCGCAGCCCCGGCGGATAGGAATGTGTAACGGTGCAATCGATGCCGATGCAGACGAGTTCCCGCTCCTTGACCGTCAGCGATCCGCGCTGCCACGACTCGGTGGAAACGCCTGTAAGAGCAGAGAAATAGTCGGGCATGTATCGCGCGATGGGATCGTTGGCGCTGTTCCAGAAGCCCCGGATTTCGATGAAGCGCCGCTTTGCGGTCTCGAAAGCCAGATCCGCGGATAGGTCGTTGCTGTCCTCGTTGCCCGCGGCAGCCCATTCCTCATCCAGCACCGGGACGGCGTCATAAAGCGCATGATTGGCGAGACTGACGATGGTGATCAGCACGTCGACAATATCCGATAAAGCACCACCCGCTGCCTGAATGCGTGTGACCTGCCGCTTTATCGCATCGGCATTCAGGGCTGTGGCCGATGCGTGCATGGCGAACAGCACCAACTCCCTAATCCGCGGCGAAAGATGTCCGGAAGCAAAAGGAACCCGCCAAAGGGCTGCGGCCGCCTCATGGGAGGTCGGTGAGATACCCTTCATGCCGTCGGCCACACGCGGGTTGCTGAATACATCGTCGAAGGATGTGGGATCTATGGTCTGCTCGCCTGGCCCGGCGTCTGTCATTGTTTCCTCCTCGCGGTGTCGGTAACCGGGAAATCGGTTCCGTGCCGGCAAATATTCAGGATCGCATCGGGAAGTCGGTAAAACTCGCTTGCCGTTCGCCAGAAGATGAAGTCCTTTTCATCCTCGCTTGCCCCCGATGTGATCCGCTTGAGCGCGTTCAAGCCGATCTTGAGGGCGTAGCTGCCCTTGTCGACGGGAAAATTGCTGCCCCACATGCATCGTTGTGCGCCGAAAGCGTCCAGGCATGGGCCTATCCAGGGGGACCAAGCTTCCGCCAGCCGACCCGAGGTGGGAGGCAATTCACCCGCATCGAAATCGAATCCGCTCAGCTTCATGCCCAGTCCGCTCAGCTTCACCGTTACATTCGGGCAACGCGCCACTTCCTCGATCCCTGTCTTCCATTGCTCCAGGACATCCGCCCGACCCGCATAGTCATGGATGCGCACCACGCCGCCGCAATGGTTCAAAACGATCCGCGTTTCCGGAAATGCCCTTGCAAGCCTCGCCACCGCGGGAAGCTGGGGAAAGAAGGTCCATACTTCGAAGCCGAGTCCAAGCGGAGCCAGTTGGGCGAACCCGGCCCGGAATGAGGGCGAGTCCATCATATCCTCGCTCACCGAATAAACCGGGTTCAGCAGGCTCGAGTCCCTGTCCCAACATAATGTCTGGCGAATACCGCGGAACCGGCCGCCCTCGTTGATCAACCCGCCACCGGCAATGATGTGGCGTTCGAGCACCGGGCGAACGGCGTCGCCCAGTGTCAGGTCAGCATATCCCACGATCCCGGCGCAGATGCGGGCCTTGCCGTAGAGACCGCTCGCGCTCATCGCGGCGATGCCATTGACCCATTCGGTCTCTCCGATCGCGCGAAGTTCCGCCGGGCCGTCTGCTCGCAACATGGCGCGGGCCTGGACGAACACCGAGGCGCGGATGTCATGGCCGCTGGAGATGTCCGCCATATAGTCATCGAACAGATAGCGCAGGTCCGGCCTGTCGTAGAGGTGATGATGCGCGTCGACGATCGGTCTTTGCGGATCGATCGCATCTTCGTCATGGCGCGCAAGCCAGTCGGGCCGGACGGCGAAATGATTTGCCGAGGCACTCACCGTTTCTTCGGATCGATGCTGGAGAGGGGGGCGGGATATGTTTGCGGCATGGCTGATCAGACCGGCCCCATCCGTGATGCGGTCACCCCGCCGTCGACCACGATACTGGTCGCCGTGATATAGCCGGCTTCATCGCTCGCCAGGAATAGCACGGCGTTGGCGACATCCCAGGCCGTACCCATGCGCCCCATCGGCACGAGCCGGGCGCGCTGCGCGGCGAGATTTGCAGCATCCGTGCCAAGCTGGCCCGCGAGCCGCGAGGTGACTAACGGCGTGTCCATCATCCCCACCACGACCGAATTGACCCGGATCCCCTTGTGTACATGCGCTATCGCCGTAGCCCGGCTGAAGGTTTCGAGTCCGGCCTTCGAGGCAGCATAGGCGACGTGGACGCGCCCTCCCACCTGGAAGCTCCTGCTGGCGATGCTCGAGATATTAACGATCGCGCCGCCCCGACCGTCGGTCTCGAACTGTCGCTCCATCACCGGGAGAACATGTTTGCAGCTCAGAAATGCGGTTTTCAGGTTCCGGTCGATTTGCCGATCCCAGTCCTCTTCGGACAGTGTGACGGCGTTGCCGGGAAAGCTTCCGCCGACATTATTGACGAGGATATCGATGCGCCCATAACGTTCGAGGCAGGCATCGACTGCGGCCTTGACCTCGCCGCTCGATGTCATGTCGGCCCTATACCCGGCCCAATTCGCATGTCCCTCGGCTGCCATGACGGCGTCGGTTCCCGCCAGCGCTTCTTCGCTATAATCGGTTCCGAACACCTTTGCGCCTTGCCGTGCGAACAGAACCGCGGTTGCCCGGCCGTTGCCCCAGCCTTGCGCTGCCGATCCCGCGCCCGCGACGAATGCAACGCGTCCGTTCAGTTCCAGCATTTTCGGACAGTCTCCCTCTCGTGCTACGACGCGTTAACCGAACGGACGGCGAATTCCCGATCGACCTCATTGAACACCTCAAGCCCGCCGAGGGCTGTGAACTCCTTGAAACTGGCGCAACGATCCAGCACCCCAGCGATCGTGCCGGTTTGCCTGATTTCGTCAAGTATCTCGGCCATTGCCCGGATCGCAGCGAGCGCGGTGAAATTGGGCAAGATCATCAGCTTGTATCCCATGCTCCCAATCTCGCTGACATTGAGTGGTGGGATTTTGCCTCCCGCCGACATATTGAATAGGTGCGGACCAGGAATGCGCTGTGGAATCGCCGCAACATCGTCCAGCGATCCTGGGGATTCGACGAAGAGCATGTCCGCCCCGGCGGCGAGATAGGCGGCGCAGCGTCGCTGCACTTCGTCGAAGCCGGCGAGGGATAGCGCATCGCAACGCGCAATGATCATGAAATCCGGGTCGGTTCGTGCCGCCACGGCAGCGCGTATCTTCTGCGCGGCCTCCTCCAGCGAAAGCAGGCTCTTGCCTTCGAGGTGCCCGCAACGCTTGGGCAGGACCTGATCCTCGATATGGATGGCGGCGGCGCCTGCGCGTTCATATTCGCGAATGGTACGCTGGACATTGAGAACGTTGCCGAATCCGGTGTCGGCATCGGCAATCACCGGCACGGCGACGGAGCGCGAGATTGCGGCCGCGTTGTCCACCATTTCGGGCAAGGTGATCAGCCCTACGTCCGCGACTCCGAGGCGATCCAGCGCGGTGCCGCCGCCGGGCATATAGACCGCTTCGAATCCCGCCCGCTCGACCAGCTTTGCCGCCATCGGGCTGAAGGCGCCTGCCGCCATGATCGCATGGGCGCCACCCAGTATTGCGCGCAATCGTGTGGTCGGTCGTTCCATGCCTGCTCCCGGTTCAGGCGGGCAGGGGGTCAGAGACTAGCCCCGCCTCGCGCGCCTTTATCTGAAGCGCGACATAATGTGTCCACACACGCCCCTGGGCGAAGCCACCGGCAAGGAACCATAATCCCTTCTGCGCAGTAGGCTTGTACATATTATTGAGTTCCTTGTCTTTTTCATCCAAGCCCCAGATCGTTCCGACTTTCCCGGCGATCTTCTTGCCAAGAAGTCTCTCCAGTTCCCTGCTCGGCGGTTCATAACCCGTGGCGGTAACCACGAGATCGGCTTCGATGATGGAGCCGTCCTTCATCAACAGGCCTTCGGCGATGAATCTCTCGATGTCATCAGTCTGCAGAAGGCCAATTTCGCCGCTCACAATGAGGTCGGAACAGCCGACGTTGAGGTAATAGCCGCCATGCTGGCGCCGAACCTTCATCTGATGGCCGCCGCCGTCCTCGCCAATATCCATCTTGAAGCCGCGCGCCCTGAGGCCGGCATGAAGTTCCTCGTCGATCTCGAGCATTTTCTGCACGCTGAGCTGGTAACCGCGCAATGCCACTGGAAAGGTCGGGCAGGTCGCGATCAGGTCGCAGTCCTCGGTCGACAGCCCCTCCTTATAATAGAGCGCGTGGTTGAGACTTGCCGCCTCAACACTGAAAACCGTGATTGAGCTGCGCTGGATCATCGATACCTGCGCGCCAAAGCCGTGCAGATCCTGCGCGATGTCATGGGCGGTGTTGCCAACGCCTAGCACCATGACCTTCTTGCCACGCCATGCGGTCCCCGAGACATAGTCGTGCGAATGCATCACCGTTCCGGCAAAATCCTCGAGTCCGGGAAAGGTGGGATGGTGCGGCTTGCCGACGATACCGCCGTTGGCGAAGACGATATGGCGCGGATGAAGAACCCGCTCGGTGCCGTCCTCGTGCCCTACGCGGGCCGACCATCGCTGGTCGGTCTCGTCCCATGACCCATCAACGAATTCCGTGCTGGGCCAAACATTGACGTCCATGGCCTTGGCGTAAGCTTCGATCCAGTCGGCCAACGCGTCCTTGGTTAGAAAGGTCGGCCAGGTTTCGGGGTATTTCATATAGGGAAAATGATTGAGCTGAATCTTGTTGTGCAGCGCTAGAGAACCATATCGGTTTCTCCAGACATCGCCGACCCGGGGAAGTCGGTCGACGACCAGCGTGTCCACGCCGAGCATGCGCAATTGTGCGGCGACGCAAATTCCATTGTGGCCGCCGCCCACTACCAGCACGGTGGGATCACGGTCAGCATATTCGAGTTCGTTCGCGCGCCTTTCTGCCTTGGTTTCGCCACCGAACAGGCGATCATGTTGGCCGGTCGGACGGTTTTCGCCAACGGGCCACTTGGCATCCTTCAACTCGTGCAGAGTGGTCGAAAGAATCCATGCCCGCCCAGGATCATCCGGGCGTAAACGTAGGATGCCGAATCCGTGCGCTATATCTGTCTCGAATTGGTAGATCGCTTCGATCACACTTTCGCCGGTGCGCGTCACGCGGCGGGGTGAAGTGCGCCCCTCGGCAATTCGAAAGTTGCGCGCCCGTGCCACAGGCTGTGCCTTCAGCAAGCAGGAGATTACCTCATCGCGCCCATTGCGGGGGGTAATTGTCCAGGTGAGGATGAAGAGATCGCGCCAATGCGAATCCTCGACGAAAAGGTGTCCGAGCGCTGTGCGGTCGCCTTGGGCAAGCGCTATTTCAAATGCACCAAGCCAGCCGGTAACCCGATCGGCGTCGCTGATTCCGACGTCCAGCGCCCGGGAAACGACAGGCGCGCTGCCGTCGATGGCACGGCTTTCCAGTGCAGAGAGACTCATTTCGCAGTTCTCCAGGGGGCTCGGAGTGCGATGCTCGCATCACGCTTTGACCCAGCGGGGCGTTCAACGAAACATCCTTGCCGTTTCGACTAGGCGCCGCTTGTAGTCCGAACCAGAGGGCTGCCCGGCAACCACATTTGCATCGGGCGCAAACCCGTTCGTCCGTGGTGCAAGCGCAAATCGCTCGGTCGCTGAGCGTTACCAGCCGATCCTTGCCAGCGTTCCGCCATCAACGGGCAGGACCGCTCCGGTGATAAACTTGGCTTCGTCCGAGGCCAGAAAGAGCGCGGCATTTGCGACGTCCCATCCACTACCGCCCTGACCAAGAGGCACCCGACTGTTGCGCTCGGCAATGAGATCTTCGCGTGAGCGGCCGGTTGCCCGCATTCGCGTGTCAATCGACATTGACGTCTGCATCAGCCCTGGCAGGATCGCGTTGGCGCGTATCCCATATTGTGCGTTGTGCGCGGCAAATTGCTGCATGAAGGCGATCATCCCGGCCTTGCTGGTTCGATAGGCGACGAGCGGCGTCAACGTCTCGACCGCTGTCATCGAGGAAACCAACGTGACGGTGCCCGAATGTTGCGCGCGCATGATTGGAGCCACGAATTTTGTCGCCATGATCGCGCCGCGCAGGTTGATCGCGGTCACGCGATCGAAGATGTCGTCTTCAAGCTCATCGAGGTTCTGCGGGCCGCCCATGATGCTGATGCCAACATTGTAGTGGAGGATATCGACGCGGCCCCATCTTTGCATTGCAACACCAATCGCGAGACGAAGGCTTGCGCTATCCGCAGTGTCCGCCTTGACGGCAATCGCATCGATGTCGGCTATCCCGGCCATTGCGAGTGTTTCTCTCGCCGAATCCTCGGCGCGATCGACGGCCAGGATTTTCGCGCCTTCCTGCGCGAAGCGGATCGTGGTCGCACGGCCATTGCCGATCTCCTCGCCGGGGCTTTGACCGGCCCCGATCACGATGGCTACCTTGTCCTTCAGTCGATCCATGACGTTCTGCCTCCGTTTGCCCGTCTGTAGGGCATATACGTCGGCGATGCAGGCGCGAGCGCGCAAAGCTGCTTTTCGGAATTGGCCAAGTCAGACGCATCATCGCAAATCCTGGAACGATTGACATTCGCAGCCATGTTGTGGGACCGAAATCCTCTACAACAACAGGGCATCGAGGCATTTGGGAGTGGATGATCTCAAGCTCATCAGAACCTTCATCAAGGTCGTTGAGGCGGGCAGTTTCTCTGCCGTTGCTCGAGAGACCTCGTCCGTGAGTTCGGTCGCGCGTCAGATCAGGGCTCTGGAAGATGAACTCGGCGCACGACTTCTCAACCGAAACAGCCGCAGGCTTTCGCTCACCTATGCTGGCCAAAGACTCTACGAGCGGGCAAAAGGCATCGTCAATGACGTGGATTCGGTTAAGTCCGAAGTCAGGTCGATTCAGGAAGAAGTCAAAGGTACTTTACGGGTCGCCCTTCGCACCGCTGCGGGTACGATCCTTGTGATGCCTGCACTGCCTCGGCTTCTGGAGCAATATCCAGATCTGGAGCTGGACATCATCCTCACTGACGAGCGCAAGGATCTGATCGCCAACCAGATTGACGTTGCGATCTGGATGGGTGAGTTACCGAATGCCGACATCATCGCGCGCCGCCTGATTACGACCAAACGAATAGTGTGCGCTTCGAAAGGTTATCTAGATCGCCACGGTATTCCACAAAGCCCCCAGGATCTGCGTAACCATCAATGCCTGCTTTACACGGCGCCGTTCTACGGCAGGGAATGGGTGTTCAGAAAAGGCGACGAGGTTATAGCGGTCGAGGTCGGCGGCGGCGTCCGCGCGGACAGTGGGTTGGTCCTGCTTTCCTCTGCGCTCATGGGGCTCGGCATGACAGTGCTTCCGGAATGGATGGTACGATCGCATCTGGCCGAAGGGGCCATTGTCCAGGTACTTGGCGACTTTACGGTGAATCCCTATCCGGGCCATGCCGAGCATTACGCGGTCTATCCGAGCAGCCGCGGCCTTTCCCGAAAAGTCCGTGTCTTCGTTGATTTTCTCGTGGAGGTTTTCAAGGGTAGCTGATGTGCATGTCCGATGCGTGGCCACGAGTCGACCGGTGCCGCGAACATACGCCCCTCCTTCAGAATAGAGTTTTGCACATGGATGATCTTTGCATCATGGTCGCACCCAACGGAGCCCGGCGGACACGGGCTGATCATCGTGCAATTCCGGTCACGCCGGAAGAGATCGGCGAAACGGCGCGTAGATGCCGGAATGCGGGCGCGAGCGCCATTCACCTCCACGTCCGCGACACGGCGGAACGCCATACCCTCGATGCCGACGCCTATCGCGCCGCCATAAACGCGATAAGCAGGGCCTGTCCGGATATCGTCATTCAGACGACCACTGAAGCTGCCGGTCTCTTCTCGTTAGACCAGCAGATCGCCTCGGTGGAAGCTCTGCGCCCGGCATATCTGTCGTTCTCGGTCACAGAACTGATGCGCGAAGGCGAAGCCAAGGGAGAGCGCTTCCTCGCATGGGCCGACGAAATCGGCATCGCGATCCAGTTCATTGTCTACAATGTCGAGGATGTCATCCGTTTCGGTGCGCTGTGGCGAGCGGGATGCCTCCATTTGCATGAGGCGCCACGAATCCTGCTCGTCGTCGGTCGCTATTCGACCTCTGAGGATTCCGGCCTTGGTGAACTCGAAGCCTTGCTCGCGACGCTTCGCGAGCAAGGCTTGGACAAGGATGCCATATGGATGGTCTGCGCATTCGGACGGGGCGAGATTGACTGCCTGGAGCGCGTGATCGCGCTTGGCGGGCACGCACGGGTCGGCTTCGAAAATGCCATCGTCGACAGCGGTGGAAGGACGGCCACGGACAACGCCGAGCGGGTTGGACTCGTGGCCGCGCTGGCGCGGAGACACGGCCGGGCCTTGGCGGTCCCGGCGGCCGCGCATCGCATTCTGGGCCTGCGCGCGCCGGGACCGCTACTCCGATGATAGTCTCGGAAAGCATACCGCTTTCCGCAAAGCACCTTGCGTCCGGCTGGACGTTGCTGTGACCCTAGTGTCAACTTAGTCTGCCCTGAATTTCCTGGGATCTGCGCTGATCGAGCCGTGCTGCCGAACGGGAATCCCAACCTATAGGGCTTGAAGGACTGAAATGATGGCGAATGTCGTATACGACTTTAGGGGCATGGTGGCTCTCGTGACCGGTGCGGCTTCCGGGCTCGGACTTGCGACTGCCAACGCCTTTGCCGCCAGCGGCGCGAAAGTTGTGCTGTCCGATTTGAATGAAGGGGCGCTTGAGTCCGCGGTCGATGAGCTTCGCGGGCAAGGGCATGAGGTCATGGGCGTAGTCTGCGACGTGGCTCGAGATGCCCAGGTCAGGGACATGGTCGAAAGGACCGTCCGAAGCTACGGTCGACTCGACGCGGCATTCAACAATGCTGGCATTGTTACGCATTTGATCGAAATCGCCGAGATGACCGAGGAAGAATATGACCGCGTCCTGACAATCAACCTCAAAGGCGTCTGGAGCGCGATGAAGTATGAGTTGCAGCAGATGCGCAAGCAGGGTTCCGGGGCGATTGTAAACTGTTCCTCGTTGGCTGGATTGGTGGGTGGTGCCGGCCGTTCCGCCTACCACGCGGCCAAGCACGGGATGCTCGGGATGACGAAATCCGCTGCAATGGAATATGCCGCGCAGGGCATCCGTATCAACGCCATCTGTCCCGGTACGATCGCAACACCACTGGTTGCGCGCATGGCGGCCGAAAAAGATCTCGACATCGCGGCGGTGGAGAACGGCGTTCCGATCAAGCGGATGGGTCGACCGGAAGAGATCGCCGATGCTGTCCTGTGGCTGTGTAGCTCGGGGTCTACCTACGTGATCGGCCAGCCGATCGCCGTTGATGGCGGCTATACCATCCAATAACTCGGTTGCGGTCTGATCATCGATCGCGCCTATAGGGTACTGCGGCTGGATCGCCGCGTGATGGTCACTGTCCTCTCAACCATGCGATCATCGCCGCGATGTCGCTGGCTGCATTGACGTGTGGATCGACCAAGCTCTGAAGCTGCAGGCCATCGGCCAGCGCGATCAGAAGACGGGAAATCAGATTTGCGTCATGTTCAGAGGGTATGGCGCCATCCGCTTGCTCCTTCCGGATGGCTTCGCCGAGTTGACGCCGACTCCTTTCGAAGCGCTCCCGGAAAAATTCATGCGCCGGATGTTCCTGATCCACCGCTTCAGCTGCAAATGTAAGATATATATGAACAATTCCGGGAATGACGAGATTGTGTTGGATCGTGTCGGCATAGGCGTCCAACGAAAGATCATTCGCGGCCCTTTGCATCGCGTCCTCGTCCCACCGCGTGATCACCGCCTGAAGCAGGCGTTCCCGGCTGCCGAAATAATAGAGGATATGCGCCGGTTCGATTCCCAGGGCTTGCCCGATACTGCGGAGTGGGGGGTTGCGCAGCTCCCCGTTCGCCAAGGCTGCCATCAGGCCGGTGAGGATCTCCTCCCGCTTCATCACGCCCTTGGGATATCCCCGCTTGCGCTGGACGGCCGCCGATTGAGGCTGGCGAATCTTTTTTAACTCTGTTAAAGATTTTTTGTTTGTCATGGTTCAGCGTTATCACGAAGAGGCACGAATGAAGCTGGAAACTTTTGACGAGGCTGGTTTCCGCAGTTTGTTTGACGGCCACAGCCTCAAGGGATGGCATGCGGCGCCTCGCGTTTACGGTGCGCTCTATCCCGGTGGTCCATCGGTATATTCCAAGCTTGTTGACCTCGGTATTGAATTACCGGTCAACCCTGAGAAGTATCCGGCGGCCTGGAATGTCGAAAACGGCGTGATTATCGGTGAACAGGCCGAGCCGGGCTATGGCGGATACCTGATCAGCGACGAGGCATTCGGTGACTTTGAGTTGGTCCTTGAGGCCCGCCCGGACTGGCCGGCCGACACGGGGATCATGGTCCGGCGGCTGGCTGAAGACTGGACCGGCTACCAGATTTTGCTGGATCATCGTGAATCGGGCAGTATTGGCGGATTTTTCGGCAATGGCCTCTGGAGTTTCTCGGCTGTTCCGTTCGCGCTGCGTAGCCGCCGCGACGATGCCGGCAATGTAGTTGGGCTGGAGGCCGACCAGTTTGAAACATCCGCCGAGCCGGTGACCCAGGATAAGATCGATCGCCTCGCCTACGCCGGGCGGGTGGAAGATTTCCTGTCGGTTTGGAAATGGGCCGACTGGAACGAGATCCGTATCCGCTGCATTGGTGCGCTGCCGTTCATTACGACCTGGGTGAACGGGCTGAAAATTGCCGAACTGGCTACCAGCACGATTAATGTCGATGGCTATGCTCCGGCCGCTGTGCTCGATCTTCTCGGCACGCGCGGCCATCTCGCGCTCGAGGTGCACGACAACGACTCCTTCTTTGGCGACGCCCGGTGGGGAAGGGGAGCGAAGTGCCGCTGGCGTAACATCCGGATCAAGACTTTTTGAGCAGGTGAGGATTATGCAGACCTCCAACTATCTTGCCGTCTCCAGTTTCAGCCTTCACAGTGCGCTGGGACCGCTCACTATCGAAAAGCGTCAGGATGACGGACAACTCACCAATCTGGTGATCGAATTCCCCCGTCGTCATAGCCTCGAGGAGTTCTTCGAACTGGCGCGAGATCGTGTCGGCGTGAAGGCCATAGAATTATGCGAAATTCAGTTCGATTCCGCGACTCCGGAGCGGATCGGCCAGTTGCGCGCGGCGCTCTCCGCGTCGGGATTGCACCTGCTTACCTTACCGATCGATACCGGAAACCTCGGTGAACCCAACGACGTTTGGCGCCAACAGGATGAGCGGCGGATTCTGCGTTGGTTCGAGATCGCGCGCGAACTCGGTGCGCGTTATGTGCGGGTCAATGCCGGGACGCCTGGCGTGGAGGTTGCGGAAGCGGCGATGGACGGCCTTGTCGCATCGCTTCGGTCACTGGGGGACAAGGCCAATGCCATGGGTCTACGTTTATTGATCGAGAACCATGGGGGGTCAAGCTCGGATCCCGATTTCCTGACCGGGCTGTTGGACAAGGTCGGCCCGGATCGACTCGGTCTACTCCTCGATCTCGGCAATTTCGATCCGCTCGTCGCGGTGTCTCATGCAAGATTTACCAATCCGGATGTCGAGGATACCGGGCTGGATCTTGAGCCCATGTACGCGAATATCGCGCGTCTCGCGCCCGTTGCCAGCCTCGTGCACGCCAAGATGGTCGATCCCGCGCGTGATGGCACGCCGCTGCCCGATGTTCCCCGCGCGCTCGCGATCCTTGCCGCAGCGGGATACAACGGCTCGATCAGCATCGAATGGGAAGGACAGAAAGGCGATCCGTGGGAGCGGACGGCTCGCGTCGCGAGCATGGTGCGCGAGGTTTTTCCGAATCTCCAATAGATTTAGCGTTTACCGTCTCTAAGAATAGATCTTGGCCCGAGGCATATGAGGTTCGCGTCAACGAACTCCACGGATCGGCATGATTGCTAACGCTCCGATCAGGGCGCAGGCCGAAGCCGTGCCGAAAAGGGCGAAATAATTTGCATGCTGAAGGCCCGCCACGCCGAGCCCCAACAATATCGGTCCGATTGCCGGAACTATAGACTGCGGCAGGGAATTGGCGATCTGGAGCAATCCCATGTCGCGGGCGACGTCTTCTCGATTGGGCAGTACCTCGACGCATAGCGCGATATCGACCGCATAATAGAGGCCTTGCCCGATGCTGATCAGCGCGACAGCGGCAAGAAACTGTTCGAAATTGGTCGCAAGGGCGGCGCCCAAAAACCCGGTCATCATCATGAATGCCGCGACGATGACGAAGATTTTACGCCGATGCATTAGATCCGAGAGCCAGCCCGCAACGCAAGACAGAGCAAGCGAGATTAGCCCCATCAAGGAAGTCGAAAGGGTCATGAATCCCGCCACTTCCGAGGGTGCGACGTGCAGTCGGTCAGTGAGAAAGAAAACCTGATAGGTCAGCGCAAAACTCCACGACGACATCACCAGAAATCGACTGATCAAAGCCCAGGTGAAGTCACCGCTGCGCAGCGGATTGCGTCCGGGTGTGTAGAAGATTCTCTTTAGCGAAAAAGCGTGATGGTCGACTTTGAGGGCCGGTGCGTCCGGGACGACCATCACGAACAGCATGATCGCCAGCGGGCTGAGCAGCCAGGGCACGAGGAACATCGTCTGCGGATCGGTACCGGTCAAATTGACGATGAATACGCCCGTCGAGATTGCAGCGGTCGCCGATGCACCCAAGAGAGCCGACATAAGCCCGTGCTTCTCCTCGGGAATGACGTCGCTCAGCACAGCATTGAGCGCGGCTTGAGCAGCGTTCGATCCGATCTGGCAGAACAACCAGCCGACGCCAAAGATCAGTGGGCTGGCCGAAATGGTCATGATCGTCAATCCGGTCAGCAACATGGCTGAACCAAGAATGATCCATAGCTTACGCCGGCCTAGGCGTGATCGTGTGTGATCGGAAATCGCGCCCCAAATCGGCGTTGCTATCATGGCCGTCGCGGCCCCGGTCGACAAAATCAATCCCAGCCATTCCGCTTTTTGAGAGGGAGGGGCAATTTGACCGATTTTCAGCGCTATGGTCATGATGACGGGCGTGAGAATCCCGAGCCAGGCGGCATATTGGGCAAGCCAGTATACGCTCATCACCTGCCATAGCGGGCGAGGCTGCTGCACTTGCCCCAATGCTCGGCTTGCCATCATCCTTATCCCTTTTTGCGGCTATTGTTCTAATTCCCGGCGGCCCGGGTCAGCGCGACATCTTCCGCAAAGCCGCGCAGTTCTTCGACTGACGAACCGGACTCATCGTCAGAGGCCAGCAGGCGAAGCTGCCGACGATGAGCGCTCTCGTAGATGGTCGGCAAACTCCGCGAACCTTCCGCTGTCACGAAGCTTGCCTCCCCGGGGCGGGCATTGGTGGCGTCGAACAGCACAAGCGATGCGATCCGCGTTGGTGAATGGGCCGTGAGCGAATAGCGGGCCGCGCAAGCTTGCGTGCGTGTAGAGCCGAAACTGACGAAGGCCAGCGAGCCGCCGAAAATCCCCCGCGCTTCCGCCAACAGGGCGTTGGTCGAAAAAATGACGTTCTCCAGAATCGAAAGCTGGATTCCGAGTGCCCGGGCAATGCGTATCTGGGTGAGCAATCTTGAGCGATTGTCGGTATCCGCCCAGCCCCGCAACAGAATGTTATCGTAATTTCCGTCCAGGTTTTCGCAGAATCCTGCGATGGCCGGGTTACCGGCAAATCCCTCGCTCAATATCAAGCGCGCGTCCGCCTGTTGCGCTACGTCGGCAAGGCGTTGAATTTCGCTCGGCTCATCCGCTTCAGGGTCAACGACCAGTATTCGGCGAGCCCCGCCGTTCACCCGATCGAGCGCTTCGGACGTCCACGCTCCCTGTCCTTCGATAACGGTGAGATCCGCTGACGCGCCCTCAGCGAAACGTAGCGTGCGCGGCAGCGACGCAACCTGCGCGCGCAGCCATGGCGCAAGGTTCTTGCCGTCTCTTACAGAGAGAGGGGCGCTCATTTCGCATTTCCTCCGTTGAGCAATGCGCAAGCCTGTTCAGCGATGCTCAGAGCAAAGCGGAAGTCGTCGACGAATTCCTCATTCGCAAATCGATAGTCGTCGTCGCGTGCCGCTTGCCCGAGTGCTTGCCACTCCGCGAAATATCCATTCGCGAACGCCGGCTCCGAACCGACCCATGAGCCTTTTCGGATTATTCTGGAACGGCCCGATCCCGCCGGCACAAACGAAGGTGTAAATGCAATTTCGAGTTGGTCGCGCGGTCCCATGGCTTCCAGCACCCATTCTGGCTGCCAGTGATCGTGCATCATGGCCACGAGATCGATGAGAATATCGCCAGCCTTCGCGATGACCGCATATCCATTCGGAGAGAGCAAACGCGCCGAAATGACGCGGGGCAGGGCATTTGGGGGAAGCAATCGGCGAATGAGCGGCAGATCGTGAATGGCGAGCTCGAGCAGCCAAAGCCGCATCATGTGTCGATCGTCGAGCGGGACGTGGGCAGGTTGTGTCTCGTTCGTCCTTTCGAAGGACCAGGCCTCGAACCGGGAATTCGGAGGAAGCACGATATTCGACCGGACGCTTGAGATTTCGAACGGGTTTTCCGCCAACAATCGCTGAACTTCCCGCCAGGCCGGATCGAACAAATGCATCGATCCGACCAACAGCCTGGCGCCGGTCTCGGCACAGGTCTGGGCAATGGCGTCCGCTTCTTCGGCTGTTGTGCATAGCGGCTTTTCGACCAAAACGGCCCGCTTCCCGGCTCGCATCGAGGCAATGGCCTGGGGAGCATGGAATGGAGCGGGGCTGCAGATGAGCATGACGTCGACCGTCGGATCGGCTAACAGGTCTTCGAAACTGCCTGCGGTGCGAGTTGATAGATGCGCGGCGAGATCCTCAGCTCGCCTGGGATCGCTGTCCCAAATCGCCTTGACTGTAAATTCGTCCGTCAAACCCTGCAGGATGGGCGCGTGAATGCCCTGCACGACGACACCGGCACCGACGATGCCCACGCCTAGTTGGCCTTGACCCCCATCCTGGGACTTTCCCAACGCCGCTCTCCCGTTCGCATAAGCTTCCGCTTCGGCGGCATCGCTTGCGTCAATCTTTAACGAAATTTAAAAACTGTGGCAACGGCTGATGAGTCCCTGATGGGCGCTTTGATGAAACCGCCCGCCCGCCGACCGGGCGGCAGGCTGCCCGATGGCGGCAGTCGGCTGGAACCGGTTAATCTATAGTCGATGTCTTCGTGATGAGCTGGTGACCAGTTTCACCCGAGGTACTCGTGGGCGCGAGCGACGATCACCGTGGAAATCGGCCCGTATCACCACTCTGCGGGACTAGGCTTAGGACTCATTGATCATAACCAGTAGCAGCATGTTGCGGCGATGGAGATGGCGGACATGAAGGTGTGGGCGCATCGGTCGTAGCGGGTTGCGACGCGGCGCCAGTCTTTGATGCGTC